>ERZ1026956.17-NODE-17-length-101763-cov-16.058402_pt1 | contig 101763 bp, 72 predicted proteins | sample MGYA00519301_ERZ1026956 | MGnify/ENA primary metagenome ERZ1026956 (study PRJEB26926, sample SAMN06164521) | human gut metagenome | biome: ENVO:00009003; feature: ENVO:2100002; material: ENVO:00002003 | host: Homo sapiens | place: USA | collected 2012 ...
CGGCACACACCAGGCCGATCTTCCGAACGCCTCGTTCCTGCAGCTCTGTGAGCATCTCGCCCCAACCCAGGGCGCTCTCCGTGGGCTTATTGAAGATCCCCAACACCTCGCGCCGCTTGTCTTCACGCACGGCGAGCACTACATAGAAAGCTTCTGTTTCTACGCTCCGCTTGCGGTGGATCTTCATGTGTACGCAATCAATGAAGACGATTGGGTAATAAGCCTCCAGAGAGCGCGTGAGCCATTGCGAGACATCTTCTCGGAGGTAGTCCAGCATTCGCGAAATGCTCGCCTTGCTGTAGTGCTCGCCATAGATATCCTGGAATACCTCGCCGATCTGTTCCTGCGTAAGTCCTTTCGTATAAAGTGTTCCGGCAAGGCGTTCGCATTCATCTTCCTGATGGCGAAGGATCGCCAGAATCCGGGGATGAAAGTTCCCGTAGCGATCTCGGGGTATCCGGAACGTCAGCGTACGGCCATGACCGTAACTATGTCCCGGGCGAAATCCGTTGCATTTGTTCCCTGACGTGGAGTTTTCCCGGAGATATTCCCGGCGCTCCGAGACCATCATACTCTCCAACAAGATTTCCAACAGATCCTGAAGACCATTTTCCCGCTCCGAATGTTTGCATATTAATTCGGAAAGTTGTTCCTTTGTCAACACCATAAGTCTACTCCTTTTTTAGTTTTTGTTGGTTCCCTATACAAATCTAAAAAATCTGTAGACTTTTTTATTTATCCTTCTCCAGACACACTCTTTGAAACAGTATCGATTTTGCAGCAAATCGTAAGGTATAGATTATAAACAATATAGCCCTCTTGCTATATATTAGTACGCTTTGTTTTGGAGCATAGAAAAATACCCCTGCCGTCGTAAGACAGCAAGGGTATTCGTCTCCGTAAAGTGTATCGGGTTATTCTACAAACCAAACATCTTGGTATAATGTAAGTTTATTTATTAATAAGGTTCACTTTTATTTTTATTTGTTCTAATTTTTCTTGCCTAGAACTATTATTGTTAATAATCTTTTCTATCTCTGCCAAAATTATACATGCATCATAATCAGTCCAGTCTTTACACTGAAAAACCATGGATTTTTTAATATAGTGAGGTATTGCTTCAACAATAGAATCACTCCAATAAGCAGGTACCTCTTCGTCTCCTCCATTATAAAAATATCGTTTAATTCGCGGTATTCCATTGGCGTCGGTAATTATAAACTCTAAATAATTTTTAAAATCGTGCTTGTAAATGCTTTCTTTTGGCCCTCCGCGTTTTATAATCTTATGTATAGTCCACCCGCTGAATTCAATATCTTGATTGAATAAATATGCAGAATTAACAAGGTTGTATTCAAGTGTTAGGGTATGATTATTAGGTAATATAATATTCAAATACTCCATCAAGTGTATAATTTTATAGTATTTATCTTTTTGCATCTATGAGATAATCGGCTTTTAGTATAGCCATCGTAAGACGCAAGAGTGTATAATCAGTTTATTTGTAAACCTTTAATTTGTTGAGTCAGGGTAGTTACGTTAGCTTGACTTAATAATAAGGTTCCTAAATTATATTCATCTTGTATTGCAATTCTATCTATATCTAATTTATTCAGCAAAAATCGATGCCTTATATCAAATGCTTGGAATATATCATCCCACGTCATAGCATATATCTCAAATTGTTCTTTGATGTGTACTAGAAATCTTTTATTATATGATTGGAAAGAGTTGTATTGTTCTAATATATAGTCATCTACTTTATTGCTAACAACGATAAATTTCCATTTTCGTAATTGGCTATTAAACTTTGCTTCGCGTTTGATTAAATCCAAATAATCCTCAATCTGTCGAAATTGCTCTTTTCCAATAATAACAGAGGGTCGCTTTAATTCAATAATTATATTTTCATCCATTATTGATGAAAAATCATAGGTATCATCTACTCCTCTTTTCCTACAAATAAAGATGTCTGGCCTCCTTTTTCGTTCTTTAGATTTAATAGTCTGAGCCAATTTATTTTCGCCATCTAAAATATAAAGATACTCAGATAGCGCCTGCTCAAATGGTTTATCTGCAGATACTAAATTAAATTGTTCACCAAACAGCCAATAATTATCCTCGATGATTTGTTGAATGTGATCTCGTTCTGTTGTAAATTTAGTTAAATCATAGACAATCGTTTTCAATATTTCTACCACTGCACAACGATTCTCTATCATTTTAATAGTACGTAAGATTTTATTCAGAGAAGTTTTCTTTAATGTTTGAGCTAATTGTATTCGCTCTTCATTGGATAGTTTAACTATATCGTCGAGAATATTTAATATATTCTCTCGTTCATCTGTATCTAATAGAAGATTGAGAAAACCTACACAGGTTTTACCTTGTTCGATATTCAATCCTTGAAATATTTTAGGTTGAATACAATATATATCTCGGATTGTATTAACTAAATCATTTCTGCGATCTTTATCATACTGATTATTCCTAAATTGTGGTATAACTCCGTTCCTTTCATATGTCGAAATCAATTTGTCTGCAGCTTGTCCCCGAATAAATATTTTTTGTCGTTGGGCGATATAAGACTTTAACTGCTTGTTAAGCCACTTGTAAATTGTATCTGATTGATTTTTTATTCCGTCAATTCTAGGATGAGGCTTTTCTTCTATTTCAAAATTGTCAAAGTAAGCAGACTCTACATATACACTATGATAAAAATCAATGGATTTATTATTAAAAGAGGTTAGCTCTTTTGCTATTTCATATTTTTGATTATTTATATAGTAATAGTAACATTTATCACCTATTTTTTCAGCCCACCGTATAAATGTAATATTAAAGAAATAATCACCGTAGTTCCAAGAAACCAAATCCGTTTCTTTAATCAAATATTCATAGTTAATTGGAACATCATTGATGCAAATGGCAAAGTTGCGATCCTTATTAAGATACAGAAACCAACCAAACTCTTTAGAGATATAATCAATAAATTCTTTATTTGTTATATTAGTTGCGCTAAACTTAGCGTCTAATTCAGACATATACAAGTCCGTACCAGTTCCTAAATCTTTATTTACCACAATATGATGAGTGGTATCGTAATATTCTTTGCTACCTTTTTGAATTTCGATATCATATTGTAACAACTCCCCGTCTTTAAAATAGCGTGTTCTCCACAATGCCTTATTTGCAAATGCAGTAAAAGAAAAACGACCTTTCCCTTTTTTACCTCGAGTGTTTGAAGTTCGCTGGAAAGTGCGTTTTTTTTGAGAATCCAAAAAAGCTCCAAAGGTATTTGTAATTGATTCAAGATCAATTCCAATGCCATTATCTGAAATGGTTAATCCTGCAATATATCCCAATTCATTTGCAGTAAACGAGATGTTAATTTTCGTTGCTTTTGCATCGAATCCATTCCATATTAACTCTGCGATAGCCTGTTTATAATCAGAAGTAATCCCCGCATTGTCAATACTTTTATTATTTGCAGCAATTCTTTGTCTCATGGAAAGACGATATTTTTTAACAAATCTAGTCAAATATATCTAATAAACAAAAGCATAATTTTGTTTATGTTAAAACTAATTATGCTTTTGTTTTATTTACTCCACAAACCAGCTGTACTCGGTATCCCCCTCCAAGGCCCGACCGATTCCTGCAATCAGCTCCGTTGCATTCAGCGACCTGTCAAGGAAGGTGTCGATGTAACTGGACTTGTTGGCTCCCGTCAAGAGGTTGTAGACCCTCCACAAGTCAATCTCGGGATTGTCCCCTCTGGAAAAGTTCTCGTCCGTGTAGTAAGCCTTTGCCACGGCATTGATGTGGCAGTCGGTAAACTCCATGGCTGGAAGCTGCCGTTTTTCGGCCGTGGGCAGGTATTGATACAAACGTGCCTTGCCGATCAACTGGGCAAACTGGTGTTCACTGAGCGATTGACGTTGCAGGGCAGCCATCTGCCGAATATGCCGTTCGGCATCGTACTGCTGGAACAACTGCAACGAAGCCTCAAACAAGTCCTGCACACTCATTACCCGCAATTCCCGCTTGAATCCGTCGGTCGATACACACAGGTTGCAGCATACGAGGTTCTTGAATCCGATAAAGACCTTGAACTTCTCGACCGTCTTCTTGGAATAGAGGTTTTCGTGGTTGTAGGCCCTTACTCCTCCGATCGATAGATTGAGCCGATTGCCTGCCACCTCCTCGTAAATCGTGGGAACCTCAAAGCAGAAGGCCATGCGCTCGTAATAGATGGTCTTGTCCGTCTCCAGGAGCTGATTCACGGGTTTGTGGATAGCCTCGGGAATCCGTCCCTTGATAATATGCGAAACGACAATATCGGGTGTGTCGATGGTCTCTTGAGGGAACAACCGATGGGCAGCATTCCAAACGGTCTCGATAAAGCTCTGGTGGGAGATCGTCACCTCGTTGTCCTTGCTGAATACGGGAACGACACAATCGTTCTTCAGATGGGCCATATCGACAGACTTGGTGTTGGCCTCGATAAAGTGGCGGGTACGCGGTGCGGTTCCGAGCGATACAATCGGCGTTGCTTGACGCTCCTCTGTGATGGCTGCCTCCTCCACCATGGGGAGATTCCACCCTGCGGCAAATTCGGGATTAGGCTGAAAGGCTGGAAGCATGGCTGTGGAGGTTTTGCGTGGAAGGATTCGGTTGCGTGACCTGTGCCATGTTGCACCATTTGAGGATGGCTTGCCCCACGGCAGGAGTTATCGTGAACTCGGGACGACCCGTGAAGAGCCCCGTTCGGTCTTTGGAGGTGGTGGCCTTGTGGTTCATGGCGATGTCCAGCACGGCGGTAAACTCATAGTCCACGTTATCGCGCTGCACGGCCTTCAGGCCCACCTTTTCGGGCACCATCTTGCCGTTCTTATCCGAGAGGACATAATCCTGCTTGGAACGCATGGTGCAGATGATGTGGCACGAGGAGTTGAGAATGCGTTGGATGAAGGCATTCTGACGAGGTGTGACCTTGGCCCAGTTGGCAAAGGAGTTTCCTTGCAGGTTGGCGTGGAAATCGAGCAGATAATCCCAGCAATGGGAGATGCTGTCGATAACGATGACCTCGGCCCCTGCCTGTTCACAGATACCGATGGCCTCGATGTAGGTCTCGGGAGAGTAATCGGGCAGGGTGAGAACCTGATAATTGCCCAGATGGGCATAGAGATCGGCCGAACCGTTCTCGGAATCGATGATGGCGACACGGGACCAGTCGGAGGTCATGCCGTAAGCAATGAGGAGCGAGGAGTAGGTCTTTCCCGACCCCGAGGCTCCAGCCAGTGCCAGCCTCATTTTGGCTGCACGGCGCATGGATGGACGTAATTGCATAAAGCTACAAATTAGATGATGAATAAATAAATACACTCATCATCTGTCTGCTGCTTTTGTTGTTAGTCAGGAAAAAATTCCCGATAATCAGCCACAAAAAGTCCCTCCCCGAGATTCGTTTTTCATACCGAACATGGGGAGGGGTGTTTTACGGGGTATTTGTAAGTAATCAGTATATTAGAAAACAAATCCGAACCTCAAGTCGAATCTGTTCTGTTTAGAATCCATATTTCTCTTCTCTTTTTTTGAAAGCTTCACGTCCTCCTTCAAGAATATCAGTAATATGCTCTCTTATTCCCATACTAAACAGAACCCCTTTGGATGTTTCTTGTTTAGATAATGTATGCTCTAAGGCTCCGTTAATATACTCAAATCGACAAGATTCATTATTCCTATTTTCATCTTGTCCTCTTTGGTTTGCAACAATAATATTCTCACTATCAGCACCAACGACAATATTGGGATTGTGGGTAACAATGATTAATTGCCTATTCTCCTTTCTTTTTCTAATAAACTGTACTAAATCATTATAAATAGATCGGTTGTCCAAATTATCTTCTGGTTGATCTATTAAGATAGGGCAATTCGCTTCGCTAAGTTCAATAAGTAGTTTCAGAACTGCAAGATTAGCTTTACCTGGCGACATTTTAGCCATCTCGTCACCACCGATTCTTAATTCCCAATAATCAAAGAATTCATCTCTAAATAATGCCTTTATGCTACCTTTAGGTTCTTTATACTTACGATAAGTGGCATTCCCTTGAATAATTAAATTAAAAATAAGTTTAATCTCATTAAAGTGATTTGTAAAATCAACATCAGGTAAACTATTACTGTCCCGTTCAGATAATAGATCAAATTGACTGAAATCAGTTGATCTTTGATTAAAAAATTCTAAAAAATTATTTCTAAATCGATTATAATAAAATTTAATGGATCCTGTTAGGCAAATATCTGCTATGGATGCCGCTTTTGCATTTAGCACGTCAATAATTCGTCTGTATTCAGCATAAGCATCTTCATATCCTTTTAAGAATTTGCTTTTCTCGTTATCTCTTAATTTCTCTAAGGTCTTAATTTGGTCTTCAATATTACTTATGCGCAATAGTTTAGTTCTTTCGCGTTTAATCTCTTCTTCAATAGAAATTATTTGCTCCCGATTTTGGAGTTTTGCTTTAATGGGGGACAGTTGTGTCTCAATCTCTTTATTTATTTCATCAATTCTAGAACTAAATTTAGTATTTCTCTGTTCTCCATCTGTTTTAAGAGATTCGATTTCTTGTTGAAATCCATTTATTTTAGACCTTATTGTTGAAAATATATTATTAAAATATTTATTTTTAGACGTTTCTGTTGCTACTGTTAATCGAGAATTTATGTTCGCTATTAAAGAATCAAGCTCTGTAAAAACACTATCTAAACTTGCATATTCATTAATTATATTAGCCCGTATAGTCTGTGTTTTATCTCTCCTTTTAGTTAACGTATTATACTTTATCAATTCTGTATCTACCACAGAATTCCCTTTCAGATCCTCAATGGACGTATTTAAATGGGTAATTTGATTGTTAATACCTAAAACATCCCCAATATCTTTTTTCTGCTGTTTTAATACATCAATCTGCTCTTGAATCTTAAAATATTCATCAATAGCATTGTCTCTGACATTATCAAGCTCTTTAACTTTTTGTATAAATTCATCATAATGTAGCTTGCTTTCATTGTCTTGTAGGAGAATATCTCGAATAAATTTGCCTAATTCTTTTCTGGTATTATTGATTGTGGAATATACACAAATTGTCGGTTTTTCGCCGTGGTATTATCGTTATATTTATATTGCACATTGTCCTCCCATTCTACGATAAAATCGAAACTTTCCGTCCCTCTGAAATTATAGCTATCAACTACCGTTTGAGAAATCTCCTCTTGTTCTTGTTTGCAGGCATATTTATAATCTATTGTATTTGCTATATAATGGAGTAATAAAGATTTTCCTGATGATTTTCCACCAATGATAGTATTTAAATCTGGATTTAAATATATCTTTTGGGAAGTAAAATCAGAGTGCCCTGTGAATTGTACGGATTTAATAACCCGATCTAGCCTTTTATTATTGGGGTTATTTCGTTGAATTTTTCGTCTCAATTCTGGTTCAAAGATTACCTGCCTAAGCCCTTCAAACGTAGGACTTGCTTTCAGCCAAGTAAAACAATGCCCTAATTCTTTCGGTCTAGTATTAATTTTATTAGCTGCAAATTGATGCGCATCACTGCAATGTAATAATCTACTATTTACACTTTGCGCTTTTAATGAGGCTATTCCTTTATTTGCCTCTTCTGCAGAGGGAGAGGCACTAAAAATAAAATGAACATCGTTAATGATTGTCTTCTTATCAGCAATTGATCCATCCCATCTAAATTGTTCCCATTCAGTTTTGCCTATGGCTTTAAAATATTTCCCAGCTAGATAAGTATTAGGCTCAGCACCTTCTCCTAATAATTCTTTGATTTTAGAGATTTCAAAATTTATGTTATTAAATCCGATTTCAAGCGGATTGTAACTTCCTCGTTTCTCTTTTGGAGTTGAATAATAGATGTGCCTCCCGAAATCTGATAATGATTCTTTTGTAATAATCCCACCCCAGGAATAACCGTCAGTATATTCGGAATTAAGATTTGCTTTCCCTCGTAATCCAGCAAGAAAATGGTATTCTATAACTTCAACAGGTAATTGAGAGATATCCGCAAAAATAATATGATAATTAATACGATTAAGTTTATCATTCCCTACAAATTCTTTAATCCGAACCTCAATAACAGGCAGAATCAATTCAATATTTTGCAGTCTTCCTTCTTTTTTATATTCTAGAACCTTTTTGTAGCCATCTAGAAATAAATAGTCATTAATTCCTATAACTTTTATTTCTTGGGGTAAATTCTCTAGTTCTGATAGGAATTTACTCCAAACCTCGTCCGTATCACCACCATAATCGGAACACAATGATGCTGGGGTATGTATATGAAGATCCCATTTGTTCCATTCAGAACCTCGTCTATAAGTTTCCATACGCGTGAAATAAAACTCTATTACACAAATATATGGATTTTTTTAAGACAAAAGACTATTAGTATATTTAATTGCAATAAAAGGGAAGAGGTATTTTATTGATTGGCTACATAAAAGGCGTGTATCTATAACTCAAACCCTCCCAACTCCTCTTGGCCATGTTTGCGCTTTTCTATCACCTCCCGATACTGTTCCTGCATATCGAGCACCTTTATAAAGTAGGGAATGGTTACTTTTTCGGGTAGCAGTTTGCAATGTTTGTTGAGTTGATAGGTCAGACTTATTGGCTCCGTACTCGGAACGCCAACGGCATTGTACTTGGTAAGCAGCACAGATAGCGCCACCTTGTTCCGTCTGGGTACGGCTACCCCTTTGGCTTTACAGAAATCGCATAGTTCCTTATAAATGGCAGCCTCCGTCTGCTTAATGGCTGGCTGGATAAAGCAATCCGTCGTCAGCTCATAACCCTTTGCCTGTGGCTTTATAAGTCCAGCTTGTCGGCACTCTTCCAATAAAGCAGAAACGGTATTGCGTGACAGCCCGAGCGCTTGGGCAATCTGGCTCTTGCTTCATTGGATCGTATTCGTATTGTTCAGGCAGATGGCCTTTAACAAGAGCAGGAATCCCGCTATCTTTGCGGAATAGTACCTTGTAAAGAAGCCATTATTCAGCAGGAAAAAATCCTTCTCGACAGGCTTTATCTGGTAGCTGTTCCGCTTGATAAATCCACGGACGGCATCTTCCTTAATGGCAGTCTGCACAGTAAGACAGCCTGCCTCTTTGAGCCGTTTGATAACACGGCGGATGGTCCGTTCATCCAGCCCTGTAAGGAGGGCCAGTTTCTCTTCGGTAATGTGAGAAATATTCGTCTTGTGGTCGGAGCAGCATTTGATGGTGGCTCATACATAAACATCGACAGGCTTACTGTTGCCCGTCTGAAACGTGACGATCGATTTGGGTATAGCGGTATAATTCATCGTTAGCAATGGAATTTTGAGGGTTAGTAAATAGAATCTCTTTTAAATGTAGCAGCTTTCGGAAACGGGCTACGCCATAGTGCTCTTTCGCCTGCTTGCGGTTCTCGAATCACTTGCGGTCTTTGATGTGGTAGTACATGGTCGGAACGACTTTATTAGGTAGTGTATAAGTAGGTAGTGTATATATAGGACACTTTTGAGCTGTTATCATAGGACAGTTTTGAGCAACTGCCAGCCTACTATCTGAACGGATTGAATCTGGAATCTCGGGGATGAACGGAATGCCTGCCCCGTCTTGGAATTGGATAAGCAAAGATACAAAAAGTTCAATAATTATACAAATATTTAACAGCCTATTTTGTATTGTTTGTCTCTCGGTCGTTTTGTATCTTTGAGAAACTGAAACCTCGAACTGACTATGAACTCTACGATTCCTCAAAACTGGAGTGATGAAGCCATGGAGTATGCCAACCGACTGGCCGACCGAATCAATGTAGGCTGGGATGGTGAGAACTATTGCCCGAGCGATTGGAGCCTCCGATTTCTTGTTCGTCTGAACAAGGGCTTGGTGAAAGCCCCCTTCACTTATGAAGCCTTCAGGGATAACGACGACATCATGGCTACATTGGAGGGATACGGACTGGATGCCGAAAAGTTCTGGTATGCGTTGCTCTTCATCTACGACATCACGATCTCATTCTGCCTGAATGCAGCCGATGCCAGTAAGACGGATTATGAGATTCTGACGGAACTCAACGATTTTCTGCAAAAGCACCCGAAAGCAGTTCTCTACCTCTCGGAGGATCGGGAGTTGCGCAAGAGTGAACGCTACGAAACCAACAGCCCGTTGATTATGGGCTGCCTGCGTCGTTTTGTCAAGCAGGAGTTGGCGCAATATCCAGAACCGCCCCAACAAAAAATCTTTACCATCGACCTCCTTTATAGGAATTATACAGAATCACTGTCCACTGCCCAGCAACAGGTGCTGATGTATCGGTTGTTCAAGGTACTGTTCGATACCCTCAAATTGCCCGAGTTGCGTGCCAAGCGGGGAGAGGTTGTGTCGTACAGCAAACAGCTCCTTGTCTCCCGCATCATCTATTTCTGCCGACTGACGGCCAATGAATCCTTTACAGTGGACAGCTCCTCGTTGAAAGGAGTCCTGAAACAGTACGGAAATACGGACTTCAACCAACTGGAACCTCGGGTTTATACGGGCGGCTTGCGACTGCCGAAAGAAGAGGGTGAGTAAGTCGGGTTGTATTTTACTCCCTAAAGAGGGGTGGAATTTTGCCGAGCTTTGTCGTGTCGGATGGATGGTTCAGACGACCTGCAAACCCCTCGGGCAAGGCAAGCAGCTAACCAACGCCCCTCCGTAAAGGACGGAGTAATTTATAACCATGAAAAAGCTCATTATCACCTCGGATGACCAGAATCGTCAGTTCGCATTTGTAAAGGGTAACCGCCCGACCAATGCCAAGACCGTGAAGGCCAAGGAGAAATCGATGCAGGAGCATGGACAACTGTCGCCCATCACCGTTGTGAAGGGTGAGGATGTCTACCTGATGAACGGCCATCTGGTAGACTTGCAGGGAAACGACATCCCCGACAAGCAGACAGAACAGTACTATGCCGTGGTGGATGGACAGCACCGAGTGGTCGCATGGATGAACTTGGGCAAGAACTTGGATGACCTCGTGATTTGTGAGGCGCTGAATGCCGAGATGGAGATTGCTGCCCTGATCGCCGAGATGAATATCTGCACGACCTCGTGGAAGGGGACCGATTATATGGCAGCTCCAGCAATGGCCCTGGCTGCAAAGAATGAGGTCTTCGATTTTGCCGTGGAGTTGCAGGGCAAGGGCTTCCCGCTGGCGACTATCTCACTCTGGTGTACGGGTGCAAACTCCCTCAAGCCGAAAGACCTTGTGTCCAGCATCAAGAACAAGACGCTGCCACGGGCATTTGCAGATGCAGGCTGGTTCTACCGAAGCGTCAAGTGGTATGAGGCCGCCTCAGAACGGATTCCGAATGCGTTCCTGGCGAAAAAATATCTGATTACCTTCCTGATTAAGAAGTTCAACCATGCGGAGGATCCTATGCTGTTCAGCAGCCAGATGGAAAAGAAGTTGAGAAGCCTGACGGAGGAGCAGGTGAAAGAGATCATGAATCCCAAGACGGAAGAGGATGTTTCGCGAGAACAGGCGACCTATGACATATTGGAAAAGTACCTCGGGTAATGAAGACGCCACATGCTATCAGAAGAAAGGAGGTCGGTTACCAACTGGGCCGCCGACCTCCCGATTCTTACAGCAGATGCTGCATGGCCTCGTCGATTTGCGAGTTCTCGAATGAATCGAGGTAAATTTGAGTGGTCGAGAGGTCGGAGTGTCCCAACGATTCGGAAATCAGAGCCACGCTTACTCCTGACCGTTTCAGGACGGTTGCGTATGTGTGGCGGGCAACATAGGTCGTCAATGGAACCTCCAATCCGATCAGTTTTCCCAGTACCTTTAATTCCCGATTGATTTTTGCCAGCACCTTATGTGTCCGATTGAAAATCTGTTGTGGTGTCCGATGGACATTGCGATTGAGAATCGGAAAGATATAATCCTCTTTCGCATGTCCCGTCTTGCTGTATTTCCCGATAATCTGCACGGCGTTCGGCACCAGCTGGAAGGATAACAACTTCTGGGTCTTGTGACGGGTGTAATAGATTCTACCTTTTATGAGGTCCTTGTAACGTAACCGTGCCATGTCTCCGAAATTCATTCCTGCCGTAAAGTAGGAGAACAGGAATAAATCCTTGGCGAGTTGTCGGTACCCCGTCGTATGTCCCTCTGTAATTTCGAGATCAATTAACCGTTGAATGTCCTCTTTGCCGATGGCTCGCTTGCGAGTCTTGGCCCACAAACTGCCCACCTGGTAAAGGCTGAACGGATTTTGTTTGGTCTCGATTCGTCCCTCTTTGACCGCCTTGTTGTAGATGGCCTTGAAGATGGCGAACCGTGTGGCGATGCTGTTGTCCCTGTTTCCACGTTTTCGCAGGTATAGTTCCAGCCCTTTCAGATAGTCGAGGTCGATGGCCTCTATGGCCATGCTGGTCGGTTTGTAGCCTTCCAACACTTGCAGGGCATATCGGTGTTTGGTTGCCGAGTGAATCTTGCCGAGCGATTCCAACCGTTCGATCTCCTCGTTGAATCCTTGTTCGATGGTGATTCCTGCGATATGGGCGGTTTTTACCTCAAACAGCGTATCGAAGTTTACGGGAATATCCAACGCCTCCAGCCTTTTGATCTTCTTCTGAAATCCTGTTAATGTGCCGTCGATTTTGCTTTGCAGGGCGGCACGATCGGGGCAATCCGTTGTCAGCATTTCGGCCTCTTTGTCCCAGTAACAGGGTGCAACAGAAAGTCCGAGAGCAACGAATTTTGTGACGCGGTTGTGAATAAATCGGAGCGTCAGCGGTGATTGCCCATTCTTGTTGGCTTTGTTGGTTCGTAAAATAACTTTGATTTTCATTTACTTGCGTATTGTGCAAGTAGTTGTAGACGGCGATTTCGGGGTACAACAAAAGGTACAACATTTGCGCGCGGAAGCTCCTTTTTGCCCCTCCTTCCTCCTGCCACATACGAAAAAGAGGTCGCATCCTGCGATGCAACCTCCTGATTTCGAGCCGAAACCGAGATTTGAACTCGGGACCCCTTCATTACGAGTGAAGTGCTCTACCGCTGAGCTATTTCGGCCTGGGAAGACTTCCTGTCTCCTTTCGGACTGCAAATATCTGAAAAAAATTCTTTTCCTGCAACAATTTTGCAAAAAATCTCTCATTTCTTCTTATCTTCGCATCTGAAATAATCTCAAGCTCTTGTTTTTGCGATGATTACTTTTTTGGTGTGCCTTGCCCTGCTGGTGGGGGCATATTTCGTATACGGGCGCTATCTCGAGCGGCTCGTGGGGATCGACCCGGCGGCCGAGACCCCCTGCCACCGGTGCTATGACGGCGTGGACTACGTCCCGCTGCCGCGCTGGCGCATCTTTCTGATCCAGCTGCTCAACATTGCCGGGCTGGGCCCGATCTTCGGCGCCGTGCTCGGGGCCGCCTACGGACCCGTGGCCTTTCTGTGGATCACCTTCGGCGGCATCTTCCTCGGGGCGATGCACGACTTCGTGGCCGGGGTCATCTCCCTGCGGCACGACGGGGCGAGCCTTCCCGAGTCGGCCGGGCATTACCTCGGCCGCGGCACCCGCCTCTTCATGCGGCTCTTCTCGGTGGGACTCATGGTCCTTGTCGGGGCGGTCTTCCTTTCGCAGCCCGCGTCGCTGATTGTCAACCGGCTCGACATCCCGGCACTCGAAGGGGAGGCCTTCGGCGGATTCTCGTGGCTGATGCTCCTCGTGCTGGGCGTGATCCTGCTTTACTATGTTGCGGCCACGCTGCTGCCCGTCGACAAGATCATCGGGCGCATCTATCCCGTGTTCGGCGTCGCGCTGCTCTTCATGGCCCTGGGCGTCCTCTTCGTGCTGCTCTTCAGCGGGCGCTACACCATTCCCGAGTTCACGTCGTTCGAGAACTGCCTGACCGACGCCCGCGAGTTCCCGATCGTGCCGATGCTCTTCACGACGATCGCCTGCGGCGCCATCTCGGGCTTCCATGCCACGCAGTCGCCCCTGATGGCCCGCTGCATGCGCAGCGAGGGCGAGAGCCGCTCGGTCTTCTACGGTGCGATGATCTCCGAGTCGATCGTTGCCCTGATCTGGGCCGCCATCGGCATGGCCTTCTGGGGCGACGTTGCGGGGCTGAACGCCGCCATCGCCCGGTACGACGGGCAGGCGGCCATCCTCATCGACCTGATCGCCACCGAGACGCTCGGTCCCGTGCTGGCCGCCTTCGTCATCTTCGGCGTCGTGGCCTGCGCCATCACCTCCGGCGATACGGCCTTCCGTTCGGCACGTCTGATCGTCGCCGACTTCCTCGGCATCGAGCAGCGCTCGCTGCGCAAGCGCATCTGGATCAGCCTGCCGCTCTTCGCCGCGGGGCTCGTCATCATCTTCGCCCTGCCGTTCCAGGTCATGTGGAGCTACTTCGCCTGGATGAACCAGACGCTGGCCGTCGTGACGCTCTGGATGATCGTCGTCTACTTCGCCCGGCGGGGCCGCGGGGTGGCCGTGGGGCTGATCCCCGCCCTCATCATGACTTACGTCTGTGCCAGCTATATCTTCGTCTCACCGCTCATGTTCGGCATGCACAACCGCGTGGCAGCCTATGTGCTGGGCGGGGTGCTGACGCTGGCCATGCTCGTGTGGATCATCATCAAACTGCGTCGCGACCATGCAAAAGGCAATGCTTAACCCGACCCCCGACCAGACCTTCGAGGTGATCGGCGAGGGTCCCTACGATTTTTCCCGCGTCCTGCGCCACAGCCGCGAACTGCAACAGGCGGGCCGTGTCGAGGAGGCCTGTAACGAACGTTTCCAGGCTTTCCAGCGGCTGGCGGAGCTGATTCCCGAACAGGAGGAGGTGATCCTCGAGTGGAACCACCGCAACTCGCGTGCGGCGCTCGAGCTGATCGAGGCCTCGGCCATCGACCACTTCCTGATCAACGACTTCGAGATGTCGGCGGCGCTGCTGGAGATGCTGCTGGAGCTCGACCCCGAAGACCACCTCGAGGGGAGCGAGCTGCTGGCGTTCGACTACCTGGCCATGGACGAGCAGGAGCTCTTCGACGAGGTCATCAACGACATCTCGGACAAGTGCGCCAGCCGGGAGCTGCTGTTGCTGTGGTCGGCCTACCGGCGTGACGGCCGCCTGCCGCAGGGGGAGCTGCAACGCTTCCGCACGCGCTTTGCCCCCTATTTCGCGGAATTCACCGCGGCGGAGCACCCGGCCGACGAGGCCTACCTGCGCGACATCGAGAGCGAACACCCCTCCGTCGCGGCGCAGGCCCGCGAACTGTGGCTGCGGACCGAGAACCTGTGGGTGCTGTGGCCCGGGTTCATCGAGGCGCTCCGGGCCGCACGCTGACCCCTTTCGGAGGAGGGCCTCGCTGAACCCTTTCCGGAGGGGGCCACGCTGATCCCTTTCGGGTGCCGTCCCGGGCCGCGCGCTGCTCCTTTCCGGGAATGTCCCGGACGTCGTTTCCGTTTTGAATAAAACCATGAAAAACAGATAATTATGAAAGCATCTCTCCTTTTTGCCGCCCTGCCTTCGGCGGCGCTGCTGTCCGGCTGCGGGGAGCAGGCCGTTCCGGCCCCGCCGCGCCCCAACATCATCTTCATCTATGCCGACGACCTGGGCATCGGCGACTTGAGCTGCTACGGCGCCACGAAGATCTCGACGCCCAACATCGACCGGCTGGCCGCCCAGGGACAGCGCTTCACCAATGCCTATGCGACCTCGGCCACGAGTACGCCGTCGCGTTTCGGCCTGCTGACGGGCATGTATCCGTGGCGGCAGGAGAATACGGGCATCGCTCCGGGCAACTCCGAACTGATTATCGACACGGCCTGCCATACGCTGGCCGACGCCCTGCACGGTGAGGACTACGCCACGGGAGCCGTGGGCAAGTGGCACCTCGGCCTCGGCCCGGCGGGCGGCACGGATTTCAATGCCGAGATCCGTCCCGGGGCCCGCGACATCGGCTTCGACTACGAGTTCCTGATCCCCGCGACGGTCGACCGCGTGCCGTGCGTCTTCGTTGAGGACGGCCATGTCGTGGGGCTGGACCCCGCCGATCCGATCACGGTGAGCTATACGCAGAAGGTCGGCGACTGGCCCACGGGCGAGGAGAACCCCGAGCTGGTGACCCTCAAGCCGAGCCAGGGCCACAACAACACGATCATCAACGGCATCCCGCGCATCGGCTGGATGACGGGCGGCCGCGCCGCGCTGTGGGTCGACGAGCACATCGCCGATACGATCACGGCCAAGGCCACGCGCTTCATCGCGCAGCACCGCGACGAGCCCTTCTTCCTCTACATGGGTACGCAGGACGTGCACGTGCCGCGCGTGCCGCATCCGCGTTTTGCGGGCAAGAGCGGAATGGGAACCCGCGGCGACGTGATCCTGCAGCTCGACTGGACGATCGGCGAGGTGATGCGCACGCTCGACAGCCTCGGCCTTTCGGACAATACGCTGCTGATCTTCACCTCGGACAACGGACCGGTCATCGACGACGGCTACCAGGACCGGGCGCTCGAACTGCTCGACGGCCATACGCCGATGGGCATCTATCGCGGCGGCAAGTACAGCCTCTATGAGGCCGGCACGCGCGTGCCGTTCATCGTGCGGTGGCCGGCGCGCGTTTGTCCGGGCGAGCAGCCGGCGCTCTTCTCGCAGATCGACGTCTACCGCTCGCTGGCCTCGCTCACGGGGGCCGACATCCCGGCCGGGGCGGCGCCCGACAGCCGTGACTGCCTTCCGGTGCTGCTGGGCGAGTCGCACGAGGACCGCGAGTATGTCGTGCAGCAGAACCTGAACAACACGCTGGCGATCATCTCCGGCCGTTGGAAATACCTTGAGCCGAGCGACGGCCCGCGGCTCGAATACTGGACGAAGACCGAACTGGGCAACGCGCCCGAGCCGCAGTTGTACGACCTTTCGACCGACCCGTGCGAGCTGAATGACGTGGCCGCGGAACACCCCGACATCGTGAAGTCGCTCTCGTCGAAGCTCGCCGAGGTGCGCGGTGCTGTCCGCTCCACAACGCGGTAAGCCCCTCCGACAACAGCAGCAGCCCGCCTCTTGCCGAGGCGGGCTGCTGCTGTCGTATGACGGGGTTGGTTGTCTATTCGCTCTTTTTCGCTGTTTCGGCAAGCCGCAGTTCGCGGAAGCAGTGACGGCAGATGGGTTCGTAGCTGTCCTGCGCCCCGAGCATCACCTGCTTTTCGTCGGCCGTCAGGCGGTGCGAGTGGTGCGCGAGGTTGCCGCAGCGCACGCAGATGGCGTGCACCTTCGTCACATATTCGGCCGTGGCCATCAGCTCGGGCATCGGACCGAAGGGCTTGCCCGTGTAGTCCATGTCGAGCCCCGCGACGATTACGCGCACGCCGCTGTCGGCCAGCTGCCGGCAGACCTCCACGATGCTCGCATCGAAAAACTGGGCCTCGTCGATGCCCACGACATCGACATCCGCGGTCATCAGCAGGATGTTCTGCGGCGACTCGACCGGTGTCGAGCGGATGGCGTTGGCGTCGTGCGAGACGACCTCCTCCTCCGAATAGCGCACGTCGATGCGGGGTTTGAAGATTTCGACCCGCAGGTGGGCGAACTGCGCCCGTTTCAGGCGGCGGATGAGCTCCTCGGTCTTGCCCGAGAACATCGAGCCGCAAATCACTTCGATCCAGCCCTTGCGGCTGGCATTTTCCAAAAACATAGTCTCTCTGTTCTGTATTGCCTCTCTTGTGTTTTCTGTTGCGTGTGTGCGCGGGACCGCACACAAACCATCTTCGCACGGCGGCGTGCCGCGCGGCGCGGGGTGGTGAACTGGCAGGACGCGATCAGCGGCTGCACTCGTCGACCCGCGTGATCCTTGCGCCGAGGGCGTTCAGACGGCGGTCGATGTCCTTGTATCCGCGGTCGATCTGGTCGATGTTCTGGATCGTCGAGACGCCGTCGGCCGACATGGCGGCGATGAGCAGCGCCACGCCGGCGCGGATATCGGGCGAGGTCATGCGCGTGGCCCGCAGCTGCAGGCGGCGGTCATGTCCGATGACCGTGGCGCGGTGCGGGTCGCAGAGGATGATTTGCGCCCCCATGTCGATGAGCTTGTCGACGAAAAAGAGGCGGCTTTCGAACATCTTCTGGTGAATCAGCACCGCCCCCTTGGCCTGCGTGGCCACGACCAGGAAAATCGACAGCAGGTCGGGCGTCAGGCCCGGCCACGGGGCGTCGGCGATGGTCATGATCGACCCGTCGAGGAAGGTCTCGATGCTGTAGTGGTCCTGCTGCGGGATGTAGATGTCGTCGCCCTGCTGCTCGAAATGGATGCCCATGCGGGCGAACTGCGCCGGGATGATGCCGAGGTTCTCGTAAGAGACGTTGCGGATGGTCAGCTCCGAGCGGTTCATGGCGGCCATGCCGATGAAGCTGCCCACCTCGATCATGTCGGGCAGCAGCGTGTGCTCCGTGCCGCCCAGCGCCTCGACGCCCTCAATGGTCAGCAGGTTCGAGGCGATGCCCGAAATTCGGGCGCCCATGCGGTTGAGCATCTTGCAGAGCTGTTGCAGGTAGGGTTCGCACGCCGCGTTGTAGATTGTCGTGGTCCCCTTGGCCAGCACGGCGGCCATCACGATGTTGGCCGTGCCGGTTACGGATGCCTCATCGAGCAGCATGTAGGTGCCGCGCAACTCGTCGGCCTCGACCATGAAGAAGTCGTCGGCGACGTCGAAATTGAACTTCGCGCCGAGCTTCTGGAATCCCAGGAAGTGGGTGTCGAGGCGCCGGCGTCCGATTTTGTCGCCGCCCGGGCGGGGAATGAATCCCATGCCGAAGCGTGCCAGCATCGGGCCGATGAGCATCACCGAGCCGCGCAGGCGCGTGCAGCGCTGGCGGTAGTCGTCCGTGCGCAGGTAGTCGAAGTCGATGTCGCGGGCCCGGAACGAGTAGGTGTCGTCGGCGAGCTGCTCGACCTCGACGCCCATGCGGCGCAGCAGCTCGATGAGCTGCAGGACATCCAGGATGCGGGGGATGTTGCTGATTGTGACCCGCTCGGGGGTCAGCAGGGTGGCACAGAGAATCTGCAGCGCCTCGTTCTTGGCGCCCTGGGGGGTGATGCTGCCGTGGAGGCGGTGTCCTCCTTCGACCTTGAATATTGCCATGGCTGTTGCGGTGTTCGTTGGCGCGAAACGTGTCGCGGTCTTTGACAAAGTTAGCAAGATTTCGTGCTTTTGCCCGTCATTTTGAAATATTTTCGTGAAAAATTTTTGCGGATCACTTTTTTGTTGTACTTTTGCAATCCGTAAAAATGTCTGAAACAACAAAAAGGATATAGCTATGGCAATGAAGAGAACTTACCAGCCCTCGCGCCGGAAGAGAATCAACAAGCATGGTTTCCGCAAGCGTATGGCTACGGCGGAAGGCCGCAAGGTGCTGGCAGCACGTCGTGCAAAGGGCCGCAAGAAGCTGACCGTCTCGGACGAATCGACGTTCAAGTACGCTTAATTCTCGCGCGAATGAAACAAAGGCCGGCTGATGTCGGCCTTTTTTCATTGAGGTTGCCGCGGTCGGTCTTTTGCCGGGCCGTCGGACCTGCCGGAGCGTCTGACTGCTGGCCCCTCCCCGGATTCCCGGGCGACCCGATTTTGGGCGGCTTCCCGATTGCCGGGCCGCGGCCGAATTGCCGGGTTTCAGACTGCCTGGCTGACAGGTTTCTGGCGTGCCGGCGCACCCCCCCCGCTTCCGGTTTTGGATATTTTGTTGAAAACCTTGAATCCGTTACCCAATGTTGACGATCCGCGACGCTTCCGAGCGTGATATCGACCTGATCCGCCGGCTGGCCGGCGAGGCTTTCCCCGCCACCTACCGGGAGCTGCTCACCCCCGGGCAGCTGGACTACATGATGGAGTGGATGTACTCCGAGGCGAGCCTGCGCCGGCAGCTGGCCGAGGGGCACCATTACTTCATCGCCGAGACCGACGGCGAGCCGTGCGGCTACCTCTCCGTCGAGCGGCAGGGGCCCGACCTGTTCCACCTGCAAAAGATCTACGTCCTGCCCCGGTACCAGGGCATCGGCGCCGGAGCCGCGCTCTTCCGCCACGCCGTGGCCTACATCCGCGGCGTGCATCCCGGCCGCAGCCTCATGGAGCTGAACGTCAACCGGCAGAACCGCGCCCTGCACTTCTACGAGCACATGGGCATGCGGCGCCTGCGCGAAGGCGACTTTCCGATCGGGGAGGGATACTACATGAACGACTACATCATGGGGCTGGAGATCGACTGACCTCCGGCGTCTGATCTCATTCGGCCGCACCGGGCCGGCACCGGCGCTGTTCGCCCCCCCCCTACCTGACAGAAAAGACCGCCATCCACCCGCTGACAGAAAAAGAGAACGGGACCCGTCGCATGACCGGTCCCATTTTTTCGTTGCGGCTTCCCGCCTCCGCTTCTTCTTACTGCTCGCTCTGCTTGAAGAGGTCGATCTCACCGCGCTCGACCTTGCCGTGCATGGCGGCCAGCTCACCGATCACGGGCGAGATGAACTCGATGGTGTCCGCCACGGCGGACTTGTCGCCCTCGCCCTTGATGCGGTAGAGCATCGTGGCGTAGAGCGCCCGGAAGCAGAGCTCCGTGTCGCTCATGCCCGGATTGCCCATCACCTCGCGCAGGCGTGGCAGCAGCGGCTCCAGCCGGGCGTAGGTCTGGCGGTAGTGCGCTCCGGCGGGCAGCTTCATCAGCTGCAGGTGCAGGTCGTGCAGGTCGCGGATCAGGTGCAGCGTGTGCTCGAGGTGCCCCTTCTCCTCCTTGCCCTCCTCGCGCAGCAGGTTGACGATGTCCATGTACCACATGAGGAAGACCGGGCGGCGCGTTTCGTCGAGGTCCTTGCGCGGGGCGATGAGCTGCGAGTAGATCGCCTCGGGGCTGAACTGCAAGGCCCGCAGCAGGTCCTCCAGCTGCCACAGGTAGAGGATGTATTCGGCGATGTTCTCGCGGCGTTTGGCTTGTGCGATGTCCATGTCCTATTGTTGTTTGATCCAGGTCGTGGGACCGTTGCGGTGCTTGAGGAAGTACTGCTGCGACTTGAGCAGGTTGCGCGACTGGAGCACCATGTTCTTCGTCTCGTTCAGGATCGTCAGGTAGAGCATCGAGGCCTTGGTGTTCGAGCGGGCCTCGTTGATGCGCGTAAGCTCCGACTTGATGGCCTCGGCGATCGACTCGAAGAGCATGTCGCGCAGCGAGAGCACCGTCTCGATGTCGGCGAAGTCGCCCTCGCGCAGCATCTGGTTGATGCGGCGGTAGATCGACTCCACGTCGTCGTTGATGTCCATCAGGTCCTTGACCTGCTCCTTCGAGAGCCCTTCGTGGTTGTTGTCGATGTGCTCGAAGGCCGGGCGCGTGATGTGCATCAGCGCCTTGGTCATCTCGTTGAGGTAGTCGACCACCTGCACGTAGTAGTGAGCCGTGTTGACGTCGTTGCCCTGCAGCTTCTTGAGCGTCGGCAGCAGCGTGTATTTGCGGTCGCGCGAGTGGTAGAAGAGGTCGTTGGACTCCTTGACCATGTCGCGCAGCACCTTGCGGTTCTCCTGCATCACGGCGATCAGCGTGCGGTCGTAGATCTTCGTGGCGCTCTCCATCGTGGCGCAGACCTCCTCGCGCAGCGAGGCGATGATGTCCTCGTTGGTCTGGACGGCGGGCGCTGCCGAGCCGCTCTTGTCGTCCTTCTTGCGGAAGTTGCTGTGGATGAGCATCCAGCCGCAGAGCACCGTGATGATGACGAAGGCCGGGATGCCGCCGTAGATGAGTGCCAGCCCGACGACAAAGGCGATCAGGAATCCGCCCAGCGCCGTGACGAACCATCCGGCCACGACGGTCATGACGCCCGAGATGCGGTAGACGGCGCTCTCGCGGCCCCAGGCGCGGTCGGCGAGCGACGAACCCATGGCCACCATGAAGCAGACGTAGGTGGTCGACAGCGGCAGCTTGAGCGACGTGGCGATGGCGATGAGCAGCGCCGAGGTGGTGAGGTTGACCGTGGCGCGGATCATGTCGTAGGGGGCGCCGCTGTGCTCGACATCCTCGTATTCAAAGCGGTGGGCGATGGCCGTACGCACGCGCGGCGGGATGACCCGCTCGACCCCCGTGTTGATGTTGAGCGCCGCGCGGACGATCGTGCGCGAGAAGAGCGACGAGCCGTACTGCTCCTGCCCCTCGTCGCCCTGTGCCGAGAGCGAGATTTCGGTCTCGGAGACGTGCATGGCCTTCTTCGAGGTCCAGAGCGTGGCGATCATGATGACGCCCGCGGTGAGCAGGATCACGAAGTTGGCCGGGACGTTCTCGTTCAGGGCCTCCATGAGCATGTTCGAGTCGCCCGAGTGGCGGGCGATCGAGAAGGCGTCGAAGCTGGCCACCGGCACGCCGATGAAGTTCACCAGGTCGTTGCCTGCGAAGGCGAGGGCCAGGGCGAAGGTGCCCGAGAGGATCGTGATGCGCAGGATGTTGATCTTCAGCCGCTGGATGAAGAAGAGCGCGAGCGAGCAGACGATCCAGCAGGCGAGCAGGGACAGCAGCAGGTGGCGGTCGACGAACTCGATGAAGGCGTGTCCGTCGAGGACCGTCTTGAGCCCCTTGAAGAGGGCGAAGTAGACGATCGAGGTGAGCGAGGCGCCGCACCAGAGGGCTCCGTAGCGGCGGAACGTCGCCGTGTAGCGGAACGAGAAGATCAGGCGCGAGATGTACATCACGATCGTGCCGCAGGTGAAGGCGATGACCACCGAGAGGAGGATTGCCGATACGATACCCATGGCGCGCGAGGTGTTGATGTACTCGCCCAGGGCGCCGATGCCGAGCGCCGGGTCGTTCGAGATCTTGTAGATCGACACGGCGATGGCCGAGCCGAGCAGGCAGAAGATCAGCGAGACGGTCGTCGAGGTGGGGAGTCCCCACGAGTTGTAGAGGTCGAGCAGGATGACGTTGGCGAACATCACGCCCAGGTAGAGCATCATGACCTCGTGGAAGGTGAAGAGCCCCGGGTTGAACATGCCGCTGCGCGCGACCTCCATCATGCCGCTCGAGGTCACCACGCCGATGAGGATGCCGGCGGAGGCGACCGAGAGGATGACCTTCATGGAGGCGACCTTGGAGCCGATCGCGGAGTTCAGGAAGTTGACGGCGTCGTTCGTCACGCCGACGAAGAGGCCCGAAATGGCGAGGACACCCAGGATGCCGATGATGACGGTGTAGATTTCGCTCATGGAAGGTGTTGGTGCAAATGTTGAACAAAGTTACGGCATTTTTTCCGATGAAACGGTTTTGTTACCCAATGTTAACATTAATTTAACACAGCCCGGATAATATCGCGGCCACAGCTACGCACGGGCGCCTGTGCCCGGATCGAGGCACGGGGAGCGCCGGAGGCGGCAGCCCGCCGGCGGGGGCGGACCGGCCGTAAAAAAAGCGGACGGGACACGAATGCCCCGTCCGCCGTTGGAATGCGGTCCGATGCCTACTCGTCGTCGGTATCGGTGTAGGCCTTGAGCAGCTTCTCCTGCACGTCGGCGGGCACCTGCTCGTAGGAGGAGAACTTCATCGAGTAGGTCGCCGATCCGGAGGTGAGCGACGAGAGGGTCGTCGAGTAGCGGTAGAGCTCGGCCAGCGGCACCATGGCGTTGAGCCGGTCGAATCCCTTGTCGGACTCCATGCCGGCGATCATCGCGCGGCGGTTCTGCAGGTCGGACATCACGGCGCCCATGTACTCGCTCGGCACGAGAATCTCGACGCTGTAGATCGGCTCCATGATCTTGGGTCCGGCGTTGCGGAAGGCCTCCTTGAAGGCGTTGCGGGCCGCGAGCTTGAACGAGATTTCGTTCGAGTCCACCGGGTGCATCTTGCCGTCGTAGACCACGACGCGGATGTCGCGGGCGTAGGAGCCCGTCAGCGGGCCCTCGTCCATCTTCTCCATGATACCCTTCAGGATGGCGGGCATGAAGCGCGCGTCGATGGCGCCGCCGACGATTGCCGAGTAGAACTGCAATTTGCCGCCCCACGGCAGGTCGTACTCCTCCTTGCTCTTGACGTTGACCACCATGTCGCCCTTGCCCGGCACCTTGTAGTTCTTCGGTTCGGGCATCCCCTCGTAGTAGGGCTCGACGATCATGTGCACCTCGCCGAACTGTCCGGCGCCGCCCGACTGCTTCTTGTGGCGGTAGTCGGCCTGTGCGACCTTCGTGATGGTCTCGCGGTAGGGAATCTTCGGTGCGATGTAGTCGTAGGTGAGCTTGTTCTCCGAGAGGATGCGCGAACGCAGGATGTTCAGGTGGTGTTCGCCCTGGCCCTGGATGATCGTCTGCTTGAGCTCCTTGGAGTAGTCGACCAGGATCGTCGGGTCCTCGAACTTGGCGTCGTTGAGGATCTTGCCGAGCTTCTCCTCATCGCTCTGCTCCTTGCACTTGAGGGCTGCGCGGTAGCGCGGTTCCGGGAATACGATGGGCTCGATCGTCACGGGCGCCGAGGCGGCCGCGAGCGTATCGTTCGTGCGCGTGCCCTTGAGTTTGACGGTGCAGCCGATGTCGCCGGCCGAGAGCTCCGTCACCTTGATGCGGTTCTTGCCCGCCACGGCGAAGAGCTGCGAGAGCTTCTCCTTGTTGCCCGTGCGGGTGTTCACCAGCTCGGTGCCTTCGGTGATCTTGCCGCGGATGACGCGGAAGTAGGTGATCTCGCCGATGTGCTGCTCGATCTGGCTCTTGAAGACGAATGCCACGACGGGTCCCGCCTCGTCGGCAGCCACCTCCTCGCCCTCGGTGGTGAGGAACTTCGGGGCCTTGAGCGGCCCGGGGGCCACGTTGATGATGAACTCCATCAGACGCTTCGTGCCGATGTCGTACTTGCCGCTGGTGCAGAAGACGGGCATCACCTCGCGGTTGGCCACGCCGATCTTCAGACCCGCGCGGATGTCGTCCTGCGTGAGGGTTCCCTTGTCGAAGTAGAGCTCCATGAGGGCCTCGTCGTGCTCGGCGGCCATCTCGACGAGCTCCTTGTTGAGCTCCTGGGCGCGCTCCAGCTCCTCGGCGGGGATTTCGAGCTCCTCGCGGTGTCCGTCGTGGTCCTTGAAGCGGTACATCTTCATCAGCAGCACGTCGATGAAGGCGTTGAACTCCGGACCCTGGTTGACGGGATACTGCACCAGCACGGGCTTCACGCGCGAGGCGGCCTTGATCGACTCGAAGGCGGCCTCGAAGTTGGCCTTGTCGGCGTCGAGCTGGTTGATGACGCCGATGACGGGTTTCTTGAGCAGGCGGGCATAGCGGGCCTGTATTTCGCTGCCGACCTCCCAGCCGTTGACGGCGCTGAAGAGGAAGAGGCCGACGTCGCCGACCTTGAACGCCGAGAAGAGGCTTCCGCAGAAGTCGTCCGAACCCGGGCAGTCGATGATGTTCAGCTTGCGGTCCATGAATTCGGTGAAGAGGATCGTCGAATAGATCGAGCGCTTGTATTCGTGCTCGATATCCGTGTTGTCCGAGAGCGTGTTGTTCGTCTCGATACTACCCCTGCGGTCGATGACCTTACCCTCATAGGCCATCGCTTCGGCAAGGGTAGTTTTTCCCGTGCCGGGCGCGCCGATGAGTACGATGTTCTTGATCTCTTTGGCTGAATAGTTTTTCATATTCCCGTATGGTTTTAAGGTTGTTTTTCGGTAGCTTTTCGATTAGCCGACTATAAATATACGAAAAAATCCAAAAAAACAAGAACCGACGCCTCTTTTTCGGGGCGAAACGGCGTTTCGGGCGGGGTGAGGGGCCCTTCCGGGGCCCAAACGGGCGGCGGCGAAGGCTCTCCCGGCGACAACAAAAAATCCGGGACCTGCCGACCGTGCACCGCCCGACAGCAACAAAAAATCCGGAGCCCGCAGGCCCCGGATCGGTCGCATGTCGCTGCCGGAGGGCTATTTGCCCACGACGGCTTCGAACTCTTCGGCCGTGATCGGAATCTTCCGGTCGCCGAGGATGCGGCTCCCCTCCTCCGTGACGAGGATGTCGTCCTCGATGCGGATGCCGCCGAAGTCGCGGTAGGCCTCCAGCGCGTCGTAGTCCACGATGCCTTGGTACTTGCCCTCGGCGCGGCACTTGTCGATGAGCGCCGGGATGAAGTAGAGGCCCGGTTCGTCGGTCATCACCGTTCCCGGTTCGAGCCGCCAGGCGGCGCGGTAGATGCAGGTACCCGAGGCCGCGGCGCGCTCCCGGATCTGCGAGAAGTCGAACGACCGCTCGCCCATCGCCTCGCAGTCGTGCACGTCCATGCCCAGCCCGTGGCCCAGTCCGTGGGGCATGAGCATCGTCATGGCGCCCGATGCCACGGCATCGGCGGCCGAACCCTTGAGCAGGCCCACGCCGATGAGCCCTTCGGCCAGCGTCATGTAGGCGGCGTTGTGCACCTCGGTGTACATCATGTGCGGGCCGACGATGCGGGCCACGTGGTCGTGTGCCGCGAGCACGATGTCGTAGATCTCGCGCTGCTGCGGCGTGAACCGTCCGCTGACGGGGTAGGTGCGCGTGTGGTCCGAGCAGTAGCCCTCGACGCTCTCGGCGCCGGCGTCGCACAGCAGCAGTCGGCCGTCGGTCAGTCGGCCGTCGGCGTTGAGGTTGTGCAGCGTCTCGCCGTGCTGCGAGACGATCGACGGGAACGACACGCCCTGCCCCTTCGACTTGGCGACGCCCTCGATCGCCCCGGCGATCTCGCGCTCAACGACGCCCGCGCGGCACATCCGCATGGCGAGCGTGTGCATTTCGTATCCGATGCCGAAGGCGCGCTCCATCGCCTCGATCTCCTCGGCGCTCTTCTTCTCGCGCATCTCCGCCACGGCGAACATCAGCTCCACGGACTTGTAGTCGTGCAGCAGCGCGGGCTTGATGCCCAGCAGCGCCGAGAGCTGCAGCTTCGTCTCGCCGCGGTAGGGCGGCAGGTAGTGGATGCGGCGTCCCAGCGCAATGGCCCGTCGCAGCCGCCCCTCGAGCTCCGCCATCGGGAAGGTCGCCGTGACGCCCACGCCGGCGCCCAGCTCGCGCAGCGTCGGCTGCGGGCCCGTCCAGATGATGTCCTCGACCGTGAAGTCGTCGCCGTAGAGGGCCTCCTCGCCCGAGTCGGCGTCGATCAGGCCGACGAGCGACGGGACGTTCAGCCCGAAGTAGTAGCGGAACGTGGAGTCCTGACGGAAATAGTAGGCGTTGTTGGGATAGTTGTTCGGCGTGAGGGGGTTGCCCGGCAGCAGGATGATGCCCGAGCCGATTTTCGTGCGCAGTTCGTGGCGGCGCGCCGTGTAGGTTTTGGCTGAAAACATGGTTTCGGAATTTTGTTTGCCTCAAAGATAGGAAAAAATCGCAGAAAAGCGAAGGGACCCCCGCCGACTTTTCACGCACGGAGCCCCGCCGGCCGCCTCCCCGCGAGGCTTACGCCCCCTTCTTTCGCCGCAGCGCCTCGGGCAGCGGCAGGCGCACGCGCGTGAAGCTCACGACGGCTCCGGCGCAGGCGAACCCGCCGGCCAGCAGCAGCGCCGCATGGGTGCTGCGCCCCGGCACGAAGTGGAAGAGCAGGGCCATGAGCGCCGCACCGGTCGTCTGTCCCAGCAGGCGGGCCGTGGCGAGCATGCCGCTGGCCGAGCCGCTGCGTTCGGGCGGAGCCGAGGCGATCAGGATGCTGTTGTTGGGCGACTGGAAGAGGCCGAATCCGGCGCCGCAGAGCATCAGCCGCCAGACGATGGCGCCCTGCGTGGGGTGCGGCGGCAGGAAGGCGAGCAGCAGCAGTCCCGTGGTCATCATCGTGAGCCCGATGCCGCCGAGCAGCCCGGCGTGGATGCGCTCGACCAGGTAGCCGGCCGTCGGGGCCACGACCATGATGACGGCGGGCCACGCCGTCAGGAACAGTCCGGTCTGCACCTCGTCGTAGCCGCACTCGCTCTGCAGGTAGAAGGGCAGCGCCACAAGGGCGAGCATCTGCCCGAGGAACGAGCAGATCGACGTGGCCACCGAGACCGAGAAGATCGGGATGCGCAGCAGGTCGAACGGCAGGATGGGGTACTCCTCGCGGAGCTGGCTGCGGATGAAGAAAAATCCGATGACGAGCAGCGCGGCGACGCCGACCGAGAGGATGCGCGGGTCGAGTCCGTGCGAGAACCCCTCGACCGAGGCCATCATCAGGCCGAAGGTCAGGGCGTTCATCACGGCGTCGCGCCAGCTGAAGTGGCGGCTCGTGACCCGCACGGGGTTGCGGGGCAGGAAGCGGTGGCTCAACGTGAGGGCCACGAGCCCCACGGGGATGTTGACGGCGAAGAGCCACGGCCACGAGGCGACGGAGAGAATCCCCGCGGCGATCGTCGGCCCGGCAACGGACGAGATGGCCACGACCGTGGCGTTGATGCCCATGCCGCGCCCGAGCTGCGAGCGGGGGTAGATGACGCGGATCAGGGTCGTGTTGACCGACGTGACGGCCGCGGCGCCGAATCCCTGCATCACGCGCGAAAGGACGAGCGACTGGAGCGATTCGGAGAGGGCGCAGCCCACCGACGCCACCGTGAAGAGCATCAGCCCGGCGATGTAGACCTTGCGGTAGCCGACCAGATCGCCCAGGGCCGAGAGCGAGAGGATCGAGATCATGATGGCCAGCTGGTAGGCGTTGACGATCCAGATCGAGTCGGCGGGCGAGATGCCCAGTTCGCGGCCGATCGTGGGCAGGGCGACGTTGGCGATCGAGCCGTCGAGCACCGAGAGGCTGACGCCGAAGGCTACGGCGAGGATGGCCCCGAGGCGGCGCGGCATCGGAATGCCGTCGGTCGGGACGGTCTGCGTGGAGGATATGGCTCTCTGAATCTCCATCTGCACGGTAGCGAACTTGCGGTCCGCGCTGCAAAAACAGCAAACAGGCGGTGGCGGTCCGCGCTGCAAAATTAGCAAAAATAACGAAACCCCGGTTTTCCGGGGCTTCGTCGCACAACTATGAGTCTTTCGTGCGGAGGGTAAGAGCTCCGCGGCGGGAAACTCCGATTTGAACTTTTTATTTTAGGTTGTGTCTCGGTTTTTCGGTCGGTTTCGGGTGTCGGTTTCGGGTTCATCGGCCGGAGCCGCGCTCCTCTGTCCGCGGCGTGCCGCGCCAGATGACGCCTGCGCAGAGCAGCAGGACGATCGCCAGGATGCCGTCGTGTGACGGGGCGACATCGGGGAAGAGCAGCCGTGTGGCGACCCGCAGGGCAAAGGCGGCCACGACCAGCGTCAGGGCGGCGATGCGGACGACTTTCTCGATTTCCATGGTCTGTCGTTTTTGTTTTGACGCCGCAAACTTACAAAAGAAATTTTGAAAAACAAATAAATTTTATTGTTTTTCGATAAAATATTTTCGATAGTTGCTTCCCGAGCTTCTGTGGGTGCCTGCTCCGTCTGCACGTGCGACCGGGTTCCCGCCTGCCCGGGTGGCCCGCTTCTGTCCGTCCGAGAGACCTGCCCGTCTGCCCGGACGGTCTGCTTCTGTCTGTCCGAGAGACCTGTCCGCCTGCCCGGACGGTCTGCTTCTGTCTGTCCGAGAGACCTGCCCGCCTGCCCGGGCGGTCCGCTCCTTGTTGCTGGAGCCGGTCACCCCCCCCCGCCTGAACGCAATGCACCCCGGCCAGCGACGGCCGGGGTGCATCGGGATGCTTTGTCCTGTTCGGAAAGTGGGCTTCCGACCCGGGGTCCCTATCGTCCGTTGACACGGGCCACGGGAGCGGCCGTCGGGGCGGCGGCAGCCTTGACCACGTAGGGCTGGCTCTGCGGAGCGGCACCCGTCGACTCGGAGATGCGTGTGAGGCGGAAAGGCGCGGTCGGATAGTCGCGGTCGGTGAAGCCCTCGCGTGCGGGCAGGTCGTGCCACATGCCGTCGGTGGTCATCACCATGTAGTCGAAGCCATCCGGATAGTAGTTCCGGTCGCCGACAAAGATCGGATAGGAGTTGAAGATACCGTAGTTGCCGGCCACCTGTCCCTCGAAGATCGTCGAACCGGCGCCTCCGGTGATGAACTGGTCGCCGTCGATGAAGGCCACCGTGTAGGTGGGGTATTCGACGCCGTCGAGTTCGTAGTTCTCACCCTGCTGGCAGGTGGTGATGTGGATCATGCCGGTCATGTCGTTGAGCTGCGCCTCGAGCGACTGCTTGGCTCCGTGTTCGGTGATGCCCCAGCCGGTGATGTTGTACGAGGCGTTGATCGACCGCTTGGAGATCTCGATGGTGAACTTGAGCGGCTGGTTGGTGATCTTCGAGCCGGAGCTCGTCACCTCCCAGGTACCGAGCCAGGCGAGGTACTTGCTGCTGGCTTCGGGCTCCTCGGCGGTCATGAATGCCGCCTTGGTCACCGGCGTGGTGGCGTAGCCGGTCTGGGTCGTCTCGTCGTAGTCGTATCCGAAGGCCACGATGAAGTATTCGCTTTCGGCGGCGAGTCCCAGCACGTAGCGCGTAACCTCCTTGCCGTAGACCACGTCCCGGCCCAGGATGGCGTCGTTCGCGGCCTTCTGCTCCTCGAGCCATTTCACGATCTCCTCGTCCGAAAGCGAGGCGACGGACGAATCGGTGAGGATGCCCGAGAAGTAGGAGTACTTGTCGGTCGAGGGGGTGACCTCAAAGCGGGCGCGGTTGTAGGTGATCTCCGAAATTTCGATGTCGAAGGTCATGTTGTCGGTCGTGAACTCGACGGTGCCGGCTTCCGACTTGACTGCTCCGTCGTTGGCCAGGGCCTGGATCGAGAAGGTGTAGGTCGTGTTGGCCATGAGGTGATCGACGATAACCTCGGTCTGCGTGGTCTCCCCGTAGATGAGGGGCTGGTTCTCCGACTGGATCGTATAGGAGTATGCCGTGGCCGATTCGACGGCATTCCATGCGAGGGAGGCTTTGCCGAGGCCTACTTCCGAGACGGCGGGCTGCGGCGCGGCGAGCTGCATGGCCGTCTGCCAGCTCTGCGTGGCGGGATCGGAGTCGAGCCATTTGCGGCCGTCTCCCTTGGCCGTCACCGTCACGCGGTAGGGCGTGTTCGGACGGATGTCGGTCCAGCTTGCCGAGGTCTCGGTGACCACGTTGCGGGCCAGCTTCTCGAACGTTCCGTCGGCGTTGCCCTGCTCGGCGAGCACTTCGTATCCCGATGCGTTTTCGACGGCCGTCCATTCGGCCGAGAGGGTTCCGTCCGCTTCGGAGAGGGTAAGAACGGGGGTGGTGAGTTTTCCGGGTTTGTCGTTCTCCGACGAGTCATCCTTGCAGGAGATGCTGCTCAGACTCAGTACAAACCCCAGAACAAATGGAAAAATTCTGTAAACAGAGCTTTTCATATAAAATTTGAGGTTAAAGTGGATGAAAAGTGAACGTCGGGATTCCGCGAAGGGGAACCCGAACCGGAATGCAAATCAAATATACAAAAACGCGCGAACAATTAAGCGGAAACGGCTGAAAAGGTTGCTTTTTACTGTGACTTTTGTTGAAAATCCTCGTATGATAGACTTCGGAAGCCATTTTGGCCGATTGTGTCAAAAGTGTCATACTCCCGCACCTTCGGTCGTGCGGGAGCGGCGGGGTACGCCTCCCTTGCTTGCCCCCCTCCTTCCTGATCGGGCGGAATCGCTCCGCCCCCGGCGTTTCCGCCGGCCGGACCGCCTGCTCCGCGCGGCGGATGCGTCACTCGGCGTCGACGAACTTGTAGAGCTGGTCGCCGCGGCGGATGACCCCCGGCGTGCGGATGGCGCAGAGCTCGCCCTGCCGCACCTCCGCCACGGGCGAACCGTCGGGACCGTGCAGCTCCTCGAGCCGCTGCTCTGCCACGCCCGTCGTGGCGCCGAGGAAGAAGATTTCGTCACCCACGGCCACGGGCGACGCCTCGACGTGCACCTCGGCCACCGAGAGCTTCTTGTAGAAGTTCACCACCTTGCCCACGTAGACCTTGCGGCGCGTGGCCGAGGAGCCGTAGGCCGTGCTGTGCTCGACGACGGGACGTCCGGCGTAGTATCCCTCCCAGAATCCGCGGTTGAAGACCGTGGCGAGCCGCTCCTTGAGGCGGGCGGCCAGCTCGGGCGTGTAGCTCCCCGCCTCGATGGCCCGCAGGGCCTCGTCGTAGCACTCCACCACGCGCTTGACATACTCCGCGCCGCGGGCGCGGCCCTCGATCTTGAGCACGCGCACCCCTGCGGCGAGCATCCGGTCCAGGAAGTCGATCGTGCAGAGGTCCTTGGGCGAGAGGACATATTGCCCGTCGATGTCGAGCTGCGCGCCGGTCTCCTTGTCTGTCAGGGTGTATTTGCGGCGGCACAGCTGGCGGCAGGCCCCGCGGTTGGCCGAGCAGCCCGTCTCGTGGAGCGAGAGGTAACACTTGCCCGAGATGGACATGCAGAGGGCGCCGTGGGCGAACATCTCGATCTGCACGAGCTCGCCGCGCGGTCCGCGGATGTCGTCCTCGACGATCCGGCGGTGGATTTCGGCCACCTGCTCGAGCGAGAGCTCGCGTGCCAGCACCACCGTGTCGGCCCACTGCGCGTAGAAGCGCACCGCCTCGGAGTTCGAGATGTTGCTCTGCGTGGAGATGTGCACCTCCTGCCCGATGCGCCGCGCGTAGAGGATCGCCGCCAGGTCGGTGGCGATGATGGCGTCGACGCCCTCGCGGCGGGCGCGGTCGATCACCTCGTGCACGGCCGCCATCTCGTCCTCGTAGACGACGGTGTTGACCGTCAGGTAGGCCTTGACGCCCGCTTCGTGCGCCTTGGCGACGATGCGCCCGAGGTCGTCGAGCGTGAAGTTCGCCGCCGAAGCCGCGCGCATGTTGAGTTTCCCGACGCCGAAGTAGACGGCGTCGGCACCGGCCTGGATGGCCGCGGCGAGGGCCTCGTAGGAGCCCGCGGGGGCCATGATCTCGATATCGGATCGTTTCATGGAGTGTTTATTTTTTGCGGCCCATCAGACTCTCGGCGAAGGCGCGCATCTGCTGCGTGCGCTCTTCGGGCGCCGAGAGCGTGTCGAGGATCGAGAGGGCCCGCTCGAAGCGCAGCTCGATCTGCTGCTCGGTCAGGCGCGGGATGTCCAGCCGGTCGTAGACGGCCTTCACGGCGGCGATCCGCTCGGCGTCGGTGAGCTGCGGGTCGCGGTAGGCCGTGCGGAGCACCTCGCGCGTGGATTCGTCGGCACGGCTCATGGCTGTAATCATCAGGTAGGTCTTCTTGCCCTCGAGGATGTCGCCGCCGATGGCCTTCCCGAGGCGCTCGTCGCCGTAGCTGTCCAGCAGGTCGTCCTGCAGCTGGAAGGCCAGGCCGAGCTCGATGGCGAAGCGCCGCAGCTTGCGGCAGTCCTCCTCGCCGGCCCCGCCGATCAGGGCGCCGATGACGGTGGCGCCGGCCAGCAGCACCGAGGTCTTCAGCTCGATCATGTGCATGTACTCCACGACGGAGACCTTCTGTTTGGTCTCGAAATCCATGTCGTACTGCTGCCCTTCGCAGACTTCGAGTGCCATGTCGTTGAACGTCTGTACGATGCGCGGAAGAGCCGGGGCGACGACACTGCTCAGCAGGCGGTAGGCGCAGATGAGCATCGCATCGCCCGAGAGGATGGCGACGTTCTGTCCCCACCTGGCGTAGACCGAGGGTTTGCCGCGCCGCACCGGGGCGTTGTCCATGATGTCGTCGTGCAGGAGCGTGAAGTTGTGGAACACCTCGACGGCCGCGGCCGCGGGCAGCGCCTGCTGCACGTCGTCCGAGAAGATGCCGCAGGCGAGCAGCACGAGCATTGGCCGCAGGCGTTTGCCGCCGCCGGCGAGCGAGTAGCCGATCGGAGCGTAGAGGTGCTCGGGTTCGGCCGGGAACTCGGTTTGGGCCAGGTAATTCTCTATGACATCGAGCAGTTGTTCGTTGGTTTGCATGGTCGGAAAGGATTTTTTGACGGTGATTCTGTCCCAAAATTACGAAAAAAGTTTGGAGTAGCCGAATTTTCCGATTAACTTTGACTACCATTTCGCTTTCAACCTTGAATATATGGACTATAAACTGAAATCAGCCATGAAAAAACTCGCAATCGGCGTCGATATTGGAGGTATCAACACGGCTTTCGGCCTGGTGGACGAAAACGGAGACCTCTATGCCGAATCGGTCATCTCGACCAAGAAATACCCCTTTGTGGACGACTATCCGGCCTACATCCAGGATCTGTGCGATTCGATGCGCGCCCTGGCCTCGAGCCTCTCGTTCGAGTACGAGCTGGCCGGCATCGGCATCGGCGCCCCGAACGCCAACTTCCACAAGGGGACCATCGAAACGCCCGCCAACCTCTGGAAGTTCCGCCCCGGTGAGCCGAATCCCGACGAGTCGCGCCGCATCTTCCCGATTGCGACCGATATCGCCCGCTGTTTCGACGGCGTGAAGGTAGTCGTCACGAACGATGCCAATGCCGCGACGATCGGCGAGATGATCTACGGCAATGCCAAGGGCATGAAGGATTTCGTGATGATTACGCTCGGCACGGGGCTCGGTTCGGGCTTCGTCTCGAACGGTGAGATGATCTACGGCCACGACGGCTTTGCGGGCGAGTTCGGCCACGTGATCGTCGAGCGCAACGGACGCGAGTGCGGCTGCGGCCGCCGCGGCTGCCTGGAGACCTACGTCTCGGCAACGGGCATCAAGCGCACGGTCTTCGAGCTGATGGCCACGATGAATGCGCCGAGCAAGCTGCGCGACATCGCCTTCAGCGATCTCGACGCTTCGATGGTCTCGGCGGCGGCCGAGCAGGACGACCCCATCGCCAAGGAGGCGTTCCGCTTCACGGGCGAGATGCTGGGCCGTGCGCTGGCCGACATCGTGACGATCACCTCACCCGAGGCGATCTTCCTCTTCGGCGGCCTGTCGAAGGCCGGGAAGCTGATCTTCGAGCCGACGCAGTGGTACATGGAGGAGAACATGCTCTTCACCTTCAAGAACAAGGTCAAGCTGCTGCCGAGCGGCATCCAGGGCAAGAACGCCGCGATCCTCGGCGCCTCGGCGCTGATCTGGCAGGCGATGTAGTCCGCATCCCGCCGAAGTCCGGCAACCGAAAAGGCGGAGCCTGTACAGGGCTCCGCCTTCTTTTTGGGAGATCATGCCGGGAACGGTTGTTTGGGGATCGCCGGGGAGCCGCGGTGCCCGCGGCCGAAGACGGGAACAGGGCGGGAACCTCCGAGAGGTCCCCGCCCTGCCGTTTTCCGCGGATCGGAGGCCGGATGTATCCGGCCGGCCGCGCTCCGGACCGGTGTGTCCGCCCGGCCTGCGGGCTTTACTTCAGCCGTCCGAGCCGCCGGTCTTCGGCCGTGGCCTCGCGGATCGAGAGGGCGAAGCCGCCGCCCGGGGCCATCTCCACCTTCAGCTTCGATTTGGCGGTCACCTTGCCCGTGCGGATCGTGTAGGCCTCGGGGTTGGTCCGGTAGTCGGCATCCGGGGCGTCGGCATAGAGCGTCGCCACGTAGCTCTTCTCCGGATCAAGGAAGTCGAGCCGCAGCTCGGCCGTGCGGCGGTTCTCGTCCGTCACACCGCCCACGAACCACGCCGAGGAACCCTTGGCGCGGCGGGCGATGACGATCAGATCACCCGGCTCGGCCAGCAGGTAGCGGCTCTCGTCCCAGTCGACGGCCACCTCCTTGATGAACCGGAAGGCGTCCATGTACTGTTCGTAGTGCTCGGGCACGTCGGCCGCCATCTGCAGCGGCGAGTAGAGCGTCACGTAGAGTGCCAGCTGGTTGGCAATCGTGGCGTTGACGTGCGAGTTGTTCGCGGGGTTGAGTTTCGAGACCTCCATCGAGAAGATGCCGGGCGTGTAGTCCATCGGGCCGCCCTGCAGGCGCGTGAAGGGGAGCAGCGTCACGTGCACGGGTTTCGTGCCGCCGAAGGCCTGGTACTCCGTGCCGCGGGCCGACTCGTTGCCGATCAGGTTGGGCCACGTGCGGCACAGACCCGTCGGACGTACGGCCTCGTGGGCGTTGACCATAATGTGGTGGCGGGCCGCCTCCTGCACGGCGTAGAGGTAGTGGTTGACCATCCACTGCCCGTAGTGGTGTTCGCCGCGCGGCAGGATGTCGCCCACGTAGCCGCTCTTCACGGCGTTGTAGCCGTGGCGGTTCATCAGGTCGTAGGCCGCCTCGAGGTGCCGCTCGTAGTTGCGCACCGACGAGGAGGTCTCGTGGTGCATCATCAGCCGCACGCCCTTCTCATGGGCATAGTTGTTCAGCGCCTCGATGTCGAAGTCGGGATAGGGCGTCACGAAGTCGAAGACGTAGTCCTTCGTGTGGCCGAACCAGTCCTCCCAGCCGACGTTCCACCCCTCGACGAGCACCTGGTCGAATCCGTGCTCGGCGGCGAAGTCGATGTAGCGCCGGACGTTCTCGTTGTTGGCCGCATGGCGCCCGCTGGGCTTCACGGCGGCGTAGTCCGTCACGCCGAGATGCACGGACGGCAGCTCCTGCGTGTAGGCCCAGTCGCTCTTGCCGGTGATCATCTCCCACCAGACACCCACATATTTCACGGGTTTGATCCACGACGTGTCCTCGATGGCGCAGGGCTCGTTCAGGTTGAGGATCAGGCGCGAGGCGAGGATTTCGCGGGCGTCGTCCGTCACCATGACCGTGCGCCAGGGGGTGTGGCAGGGGGTCTGCATGTAGCCCTTCCACCCCTGGGCGTCGGGCGTGAGGTGCGACGTGAAGACCATCCGCTCATCATCCAGATCGAGGTGCATGCAGGGGTAGTCGACGAGCGCCGCCTCGTGGATGTTGATGTAGAGTCCGTCGTCGCTCTTCAACTGCAGGGCGGTCTGCACGCCCGTGGGCGAGAAGGGGGTCTGCGACGAGTTGGGCGTGATGGCCTGCTGCATGAGCTGCCGGATTTCCGAAAGCTTCGACTCGGTGTAGTCGTACTCCTGTGTGTCGTAGTCGCCCGGAATCCAGAAGGCCGTGTGGTCGCCCGTCATGGCGAACTGCGTGCGCTCCTCGCGGATCGTGAAGTAGGTCATCGCCTCCTGCTCGGGGAACTCGTAGCGGAAGCCGACGCCCTCGTCGTAGAGGCGGAAGCGGACGACCATCTGCCGGCCGCTCTGCGGCTGACGGAGCGTTATGGCCAGCTCGTTGTAGCGGTTGCGGATCGACGACTCCTCGCCCCAGACGGGCTGCCACGTCTCGTCGAACTCGCTGCGCACCGCACCGCACTGCTCGAATCCGTCGTAGAGCGATACGGGCTCGCCGTAGCCGCCCTTCTGAATCTCGGCACCGAACTCCAGCGCCGGGGCGTCGCCGCGCAGCTCGAGGCCCATGCGGCTGGGCAGCACGACGGCGCGTCCCTTGTAGTCGAGGGCGTAGGTGGGCTCTCCCTTCTCGGAGAGCGAGAAGCGGAGCTCCAGCTCGCCGTCGGGCGAGCGGAGCACCTCCTGGGCCGAGGCGCCGATCGTGGCGGCCGCAGCGGCAAAAAGCATGAGGTATCTCTTCATGTCGGGATCTGTTTAGCGTTTGAATTCCACAACGAGTGCCTGGCGCGGCCCGACGACGGTGGCGTCGCTCACTTCGGCGGCCTCGCCCGTCAGGACGTTACGCCCGTCGTGCAGTCCCGTGGCAATCTCGGCATAGTGCGACCAAGGCACCTGTTTCTTGCCGCGCGAGTTGTTGATGAAGACGAAGACGGCGTCGGTGTCGTCGTAGCGGAAGTAGGCATAGGTGTTGTCGCGCGAGAGGAAGTGCATCGTGCGGCCGTTGTGGAGCACCGTCTTGCCCTTGCGCCACTGGAAGAGGCGCTGTGCATGGTCGAAGAGTTCCTTCTCGAGACCCGTGCGCCCCTCGGCCGAGAAGAGGTCGGTCTTGTCGCCGGCCCAGCCGCCCGGGAAGTCGACGCGCAGGCCGCCGTGGCCCTGCGAAAGGTCCTTCGAGGTGAACATCATCTCGTCGCCGGCGAAGACCTGCGGAATGCCGCGCATCGTGGCCAGCATCGTCAGCACGATCTTCATCCGCTCGGGGTTCTTGCGCACGACGTCGCCGATGCGGTCCGTGTCGTGGTTGCCCGCGAAGATCATCATCTTCGAGAGGTCGTGGTAGACGAAGTCGTGCGACAGGCAGTCGTAGATGCGCGTCATCCCCTCACCCCAGCGCAGCGAGTCGGTCGGCACGCCGCGGCAGATGGCCTCCTGCAGCGGGAAGTCCATGATCGAGGGGAGGTGCGAGTCGAAGCCGTCGCGGTTGGGGTTGCCCGACTGCCAGTAGGCCAGCTGCGGGATCGACGAGGTCCAGCACTCGCCCACGATGTTCAGGTTCGGGTACTCGCGGCGCACCGAGGCACACCACTCGCTCATCGGGCCCTTCTCGTTGTAGGGGTAGGTGTCGACGCGGAAGCCGTCCAGATCGGCATATTCGGTCCACCAGGCGGCCCACTGCTGGAAGTAGCGCAGCACGTAGGGGTTGTCGAGGTTCATGTCCGGCATCGAGGGGACGAACCAGCCGCTCTCCTGCAGGTTGAGGTCGTACTTCGAGGCGTTGGGGTCCATGTTCGTCGAGAAGCAGACGTTCGTGCCCGTGTACTCGGGGAACTGGTGGATCCAGTCCTCGAAGGGCAGGTCGCGCATCCACCAGTGCGCCGTGCCGCAGTGGTTGGTCACCACGTCCATGATGACCTTCAGCCCCTTTTCGTGGGCCGCGGCGACGAAGTCGCGGTAGGATTCGTTCGTGCCGAAGCGCGGGTCGATGCGGTAGTAGTCGGCGCAGGCGTAGCCGTGGTACGACCCTTCGGGCTCGTCGTCGAGCAGCAGCGGCGTGGGCCAGATGACCGTGGCGCCGAGCGAGGAGATGTAGTCCAGGTGCTGGCGGATGCCCTCGATGTCGCCGCCGTGCCGCCCGAAGAAGGCGTTGCGGTCGGCCTTCTCCTGCGTGTCGGGCGTCGAGTCGTTTGCGGGGTCGCCGTTGGCGAAGCGGTCCGGCATGAGCAGGTAGATCATGTCGGCCGTGGTGAAGCTCCCGCGCTCGGCGGAGCCTTCGCGGCGAGCCGCGATCTCGTAGGGGGTCTTGAACTCCCGTCCCTCCTTCGAGAAGACGAGGTAGTAGGTGCCCGGCGCGGCGTCGGCGTCGACGTCTACGTCGACGAAGAGGTAGTTGGGGCTGTCGGCCTTGTGTACGGCCGTGGCCTTCACGCCGCGTCCGCCCTCGATGCGGACGTCGTAATCGGAGATGCGTTCCCCGGCGACGAGCAGCTGCAGAGGGGTCTGCATGCCCGTCCACCACGAAAGGGGTTCGATGCGTGTCACCTCGCCCGTGGCGTCGGCCACCGTGGCGGGATCGAATGCCGGCTGTGTCGCGCAGGCGACCAGCCCGGCTGCTGCGAGTGTCATCAGAATGCGGTTCAAGGTATTTCGGTTTGTAAAGTTAGTAAAATGCTGCGTTCGTGCGTCGGGACCGGCTCTCCGGCCGGTCTTTTTTGTCGTCGGAACAGACTTTGGACGGTTACTTTGCCTCCGGGGCGAAGACCATCCAGCCCCAGGCGGGCAGCGTCACCTGGTCTCCGCCCGTGTGCGTTGCCCCGGTGAAGAACTCGCGGCGCGACCCCTCGAAGGGAAGCACAAGGGCCTGCTCTGCGGCCGTGAGGTTCGCCACGACGGTCACCTCCTCCGCCCCCTCGCCGCGCGAGAAGCAGAAGAGGCCCTCGGGCAGCAGCCCGTCGGCCGCAAAGCGCGCCCCGGCGCCCCGCTCACCGGCCGCCAGCACCGGGTTCTCGTGGCGCAGGCGGATCAGCTGCCGGTAGAAGTCCGTATATTCGTTCTCGCTCCACTGCGGCACGGGGTCCTTCTCGAAGAAGGCGAAGCGGTGGTCGTAGCCGATCTCCTGCCCGGTGTAGATGAGCGGCTGTCCTTTGGGCAGCGTGAAGGTCAACAGGGCCATGACGCGCGCGGCATCGCCCATGCGCTCGAACTCGGTGCCGGCCCAGGAGTTCTCGTCGTGGTTCGAGGTGAACATCAGGCGGAAGGCCTCGCGGGGCGTCGTCGCGGCATCCTTCTCGAGGTAGGCCTTCAGGTCGGCCGCGCCCTTCTCGCCGCGGGCGATGGCGTTCATCAGGTGGTGCAGCTCCCAGCTGTAGGAGGCGTCGAAGGCCTCCTCGTGCAGCGCCGGGTCTTCGCCCTCGGCCAGCAGGTAGATCTGCGGATAGTCGCGCCGCAGGGCCGGAAGCGTCGTGCGCCAGAAGTCGATCGGCACCTCGCAGGCCATGTCGCAGCGGAAGCCGTCGATGCCGCGCTCGAGCCAGAAGCGCATCGAACGCTCCATCTCGCGCCGCATGTCGGCGTTGTCGTAGTTGAGCTTGGCGATGTCCGTCCAGTCGTACTGCACGATGGTGCGGCCCAGCGAGTCGCGCACGTACCAGTCGGCCGGGCGTTCGTCGATCCACCGCGCATCGGGCGAGGTGTGGTTGGCCACCCAGTCGAGGATGACGCGCAGCCCGAGGCGGTGCGCCTCGGCGAGCAGGCGGTCGAAATCCTCCAGCGTGCCGAATTCGGGGTTCGTGGCGCAGTAGTCCGAGATGGCGTAGTAGGAGCCGAGCGTACCCTTGCGCTCCAGCTTGCCGATCGGGTAGACGGGCATGAGCCACACGACGTCGACGCCCAGCTCCTTCAGACGGGGCAGTTCGCGGGCGGCGGCTTCAAAGGTCCCCTCGGGGGTGTACTGGCGCACGTTCATCTCGTAGACGACGGCGTTGTAGCTCCAGTCGGGGTGTGCGGCGGGTTCCGCGGGGGTTGTGCCGCAGGCGGCGCAGGCGGCCGCCAGGATGAGTGCAAGCAATCGTTTCATTGCAGGGAAAGGGTTATAGGGTGAATACAACCGAGGAGTAGGCTCCCAGCGTGAGGAGCGTGCTGCCGCCGTCGCGCTTGATCGTCGCCTCGCCCGAGAGGCCCACGGCCTTGCCGAGGGCGTCGTCGAGGGTCAGCGTCAGGGCCTTGTCGCCGAAGTTGTGGGCGACGAACATCCGCTCGCCCTCCTTCTCGCGGTACCAGACCGCCACGGCTTCCCCGTCGGCGTTGTTTTCGTTGTAGACCGGGTGTTTGGTCATCGCCCCCTCGGCCAGCGCCGGGTAGGTGTTGCGCAGACGGGCGAAGGTGCGGTAGAGGTTCAGCAGCGAGTTCTCCTCCCCGGCCTGTGCCTCGACCGAGATCGACTCCGTCAGCATCTGGCGGTCGACCTTGCCCGAGAGACTGCCCGAGGCGAGCTCGCGCCCGGCGCGGTCCCAAAGGATCGGCGTGCGGACATACTCGTCGCCGTTGGACTTCGTGCCCCAGTAGCCGAGCTCCTCGCCCTGGTAGATGTAGGGCTCGCCCTGCGCCGTGAGCAGTACGGCGCAGGCGACGCGCAGGCGTCCCTCCACGCGGCCGAGCTCCGAGGCGGCGCGGTCCTCGTCGTGGTTCGAGAGCTTCGTGGCCTCGATGTAGTCGGTGCGGTACTGGCGGTAGGCGGGCTGGTATTCGAGGATGTCCTTGACGAAGTAGCGGCCGATGCCGTTCTGCAGGGCCCAGCGCAGCCTGTACCAGAACGAGAACTCGAACAGCGCCGGCAGCCCCTTGTAGTAGGGGGCGACGTTCGCCGCATCGTCCAGCATCTCGCCCACCATGTAGAAGTCGCCCTCGCCGCCGCGGGCGTGGTAGCTTTCGTTCATGCGGTCGTAGAACTTCTTGAGGAAGGTGGGGTTCTCGTCGTTGTAGGCGTTGTGGTAGATGTGCTTCACGGCGTCGAGGCGGAAGCCGTCGACACCCATTCCGACCCACTTGTCGGCCGCTTCGGTCACGGCCTTGAAGGCGGCCGATGCGTCGGCTTCCGAGGCCTTGCCGTAATTCAGGTCGGCGAAGGCTGCGGTCCAGAAGTGCGAGTGGTACATCGTCGGCAGCGAGAACTGGATGTTGGCCGCCGTCGAGGCCGACGTGAGCGTGAAGGGCACGCCCAGCTCGAGGATCGTCTGGTTGTCGGGCGCGCCGAACTTCGTGCCGCCGTCCCACGTGGTGGTCGAGGTGCGGATCAGGAAGCCCCAGTCCGAGTCGAAGTCAAGCGTCAGGTGGTAGTGCGTGTCGTCTTCGGTGTAGAAGCGCTCCATCTGCTGGTCGCCGTAGTAGAGGTACTTGCCGCCGGCCGAGGTGTCGGTGTTCTTCGCATCGGGTGCGTCGGTCGTCTCGGTCACGGTGACCGTCGGGGCCGCGGCGTTGCTCCAGTCCAGCTCGAAGCGGAAACGGCCCGTGGCCCCGGCGTTCGAGTCGGTCGAGAACCACTGCCCGGCGTCGTAGCCGGCCGCCCCCTCCGTCGCGATCTGGTCGATGCGTCCGGCGGCGATGTCGCCCTGCGGGTCCTTCGAGAAGACGTAGTAGTCGCGGTAGGGGCTCTGCTCCGAGGAGACGGCGTCGCGGAACCACGGATGCTCCTTGCCCGTGTGGTTGAGCACGTAGTCCAGGTACACGCGGATGCCGCGGGCGTGTGCGGCGTCGATGAAGGCCTGCAGGTCGGCGTCCGTGCCGAAGGTCGGGTTGACGGCCTCGTAGTCGAGCACGTCGTAGCCGTGGTACGACGACGAGGGGTGGATCGGCGAGAGCCAGACGGCCGAGACGCCCATCTCGTCGAGGTAGTCCAGCCGCTCGGTCAGCCCCTTCAGGTCACCCTTCGTGTCGCCGTCGCCGTCGGCAAAGCTGTAGACCAGTACCTGGTAGGAGATGTCGGCGCGCTTGACGCCGTCCCACGGATCGGGTTCCGCCACAACGGCCTCGCTGCCTGCGGGCGTGTCGCCCGCCTGCCGCACCGTGAGTGCGACCTCCTCGCAGCCCGGGGCGGTGAAGGTCAGCGTCGCGCTGCGCTCCGTGCCGCCCGCATTGGAGGTGACCGTGACGTGGAACGACGCCGAGGTCCGGCCCGACGTCCGCTCGGGCGTGCACCACGCCGTGCCGTCGCTCTGCGTGAGCGACCACGACCCGGCGTCGGTCTTCAGTTCGATCAGTTCGCTCCCGCCCTCAGTGTCGAATTCGAGCGCAGAGGGGGTGACGGAGAGCAGACCGCCCTCCTGGCCGGAGGTCGAGTCCTTGCTGCACGAGACGGCTGCGGCGAAGAGCAGCGTCAGCAGCAGGTAGAAAAATCTTTTCATCTTGAATGGCTGGTTCTTGGTTTTCGTTCTTTAGGGGCCTGCGGCCCGGTCGGAGGCCGCAGACCAGAACGGGACGAAGGCTTAGCCTCCGTCCCGTGGATGGATTACTGCGCGTCGGCCGGGGTCTTGCCCTCGCTCATGACGTAGAGCGTGCTGCCTGCCAGGTCGAAGTAGATGTCGTAGGTGCCGTCGAGCTGCACCTTCATGTTCTGCGATCCGCCGCTGGTGATGACGGCGACGGCCGTGTTGATGTCGATCGCACCGCCCGAAGCCGTACCGTAGTTCTTCGAGTCGTCCCAGGCGTTGTTGTAGCGGATCTTGAACTCGTCGGTCGTCTTGAGCGCCACGCCCCGGCGGACGAGGTAGGCTCCCTCCTCGCTCAGCGAGAAGTCGCCCAGGTCGCCCCAGCCCGTAATGTTGCCGATGAGGCCCCATGTCTCGGGAACGTACTCGGGTTTCACGCCCGCGGCCATGACGTAGGCGCGGCCGGCGTCGGGCAGCAGCCAGTAGTCGTAGGTGCCCGCGTCGGCAACGACGGCATTCACCTTGTTGGCCGAGACGGCGAAGGCGGCGCCGATCGTGCAGGTGTACCTTCCGTCACCTCCGGCCAGCGAGGCATCGGCCCCGATCCACTGCGACTCGTCGCCGCTCTTGAAGAGGAACTCCGAATTGGCGGCCACCTCGACATCGGCGGCCTTGTAGGCTACGATATTGCTGCTGGCACTCTCCATGGCCGTCGGGCCCCAGTCGGGTGTGGCGACGGTCTGGCCGTGGATGTACCAGTCGGCTACCTCGGGTTCGGGTTCGGGCTCCTCGCCGCCCTGTCCGTAATCCTCGGCGTTGAGCTCGTAGGTCATCGCTGCGGAGTTGTTCAGGTTGACGTAGATGCGGTAGTTGCCGGCCGGAACCTTGATGTTGTCGCCGCTGTCGAGCATGCCCTCCGTTGCGGAGCCGAACGAGGTGTCCCAGGCACCGTCGAGGCGGAACTTGATCTCACCGGCCACGAGCGTCGCGTCGACCCAGAAGCGCTGCGTCTTCGCGTCGAACTCCATGACGAGGTCGTTGTCCCAGCTGCCGACGCCGTCGCCCACGATGCCCAGCTGGTCGAACGACAGGCTCTTGGTGAGCGTCAGCGAGCTGCGGTCGAAGGCAAAGCGATAGAAGCGCTTCGAGTAGATGTCGATATTGCCCGAACCGCCGCTGGAGATGAGCGTGATGGACGAGGCCTCGGCTTCGGGTTTCTCGGCTTCACCGTCGAGACCCCAGTTGCAGGAGTCGTCCCAGCCGGCGATACCCGTCAGCTTGAAGCCGTTGGCTGCTTTTTCGCCGAAATCGATCACACCCTCGTAATTGATCTCGTCGTCGAGGAAGCTGAAGAGGAACTGCGAGTTGTCGTGGCTCCAGCCGCAGTAGTCGCCGATGACCCAGACGGTCGGATAGACGCGCTCGGCCTTCGTGACGGTCATCGTCACCGCAACGGGCTCCGAATAGACCTTTTCATAGTCGGTGCCGATCGTGGCTCCGACGTAGAACTTCACCTCCGTCGGGGTGTCGGGTGCGACCCCCGCGTCGTAGACGAGCTTCGTGTTGATGCTCTCGTAGGGCTGCTCGGTCGAGGTGCCCGTGAGGTCCGAGAAGAGGACCACGGGAGCCTCGTCACCGACCGCGGCTTCGATCGAGTAGTTGATCTGCGTGAGGACGCCGAAATCGGCCGCGTCCCACGTGAAGGTCTGGATCTCTCCCATGTTCTCCGCCGTGATGGCGATCTCGGCCGGCAGCGCGTGGAGAACGGGGGATACGACCTGCTCGGGCGAGAAGACCTTTGCTTCGTCGAGCTTCTGGCAGGCGACGAAGAGTCCCGCGGCGGCTGCCAGCATGGTTGCATATCTTGCGAGTTTCATTGTTTCAACGGTTTTAAGAGTCGTTATTTATCGGTTTCGGTTCCGGCAGCGGCTCCGTATCCGGGGTTCTGGTGCAGTTCGGGGTTGGAGGCCAGTTCGGATGCCGGGATGGCAAAGATCTTCATGTGGTCGTCGAAGCCCTGACCGCTGAAGGTGCCGCCCTTGTAGGTCCAGAGGAACGACGAGGAGGTGAACTTCCCGTAGCGGATGAGGTCCGTGCGGCGGTGTCCCTCCCACATCAGCTCGCGGGCGCGCTCCTCGAGCAGCCAGTCCTGCGTGATGGAGGTCGGGGCCGACACGCCGGCACGCTCGGCCAGCTCCTGGAGCTTCGGCATCGCCGTGTTGGCCTGTCCGAGCTCCATGCAGGCCTCGGCGTAGATCAGGTAGATCTCACCCAGGCGGATCATCGGGTAGTCGATGTCGCTGTAGGCCTTGATGGCGGAGGTCTCGATGTACGAGTCGTTGTCCTCGTCGTGCGGGATGTTGTTGAACTTCAGGCAGCTCCAGCCGTTGAGGAAGACGTAGAGCGCGCCGTCCATCGACTCCTTGCGGCCCTTGATGTAGAACATCTCGCCGCGCTTGTCGCGCACGTCGTAGGTGCCGGTCGTATAGTCCGGGTTGCGCACGTCGAAGTACTTCTCGACATACTCATAGGGGACGCGGATACCGCCCCAGCCGTTGTTCACGCCGTTGATCATCTCCGTGGCGGAGACGTCGGCCGCCGCGATGGCCGCGAGCGTGAGGTAGGAGGTGCCGCCGTAGGACTGCGTCTGCTCGGCATCGTAGGAGACGCCGAAGATGATCTCCTTCAGGACGTCGGGGTTCTCGCCGTTGTCGCCGCGGAACAGGTCGGCATAGTTCGGGCAGAGCGAGTAGCCCATCGAGAAGATCGCCTCGCAGGCCTGCTTGGCCTCCTGCCACATCGGCTCGCCCGTGTAGACCTCGGCATTGAGGTACATGCGGGCCAGCAGACCCTGTACGGCACCCTTGTCGGCACGCGGGTAGTTCGAGCGGGCGGCCGGCATGGCGCTGTCGTCGGCAGCCAGGTCCGTCAGCTCCGAGATGCAGTAGTCGAAGACATCCTTGCGCGAAGCCTGCTTGGGGTTCACGCCGCCGCCGAAGGCCGAATGTTCGGTCGTGAAGGGCACGTCGCCGAAGACGTCGAGGGCGATCCAGTAGAAGTAGGCGCGCAGGAAGCGGGCCTCGGCACGGTAGCCCTGGATGCGCGAGGCGAGCTCGCTGCTCACGCCGCGTTCCGAGAGACGGTCCGAGGCGGTCTGGCGCAGGTATTCGTTGACGTAGGCGATACCCTGGAGCGTGCGGACGTAGACGGCATAGGTGGCGTCGTTGTCGGCATCCGACCAGGTGTTCGTATTCATGGCGCGTACCCAGGCGTCGTTCTCCCAGGCGCACTTGCAGGCGTCGGCCGTCGCCTCCTCGACCGTCCAGTAGGCGCGGATCAGCTCCGAGGCGCCGCCGTCGCTGACCTGCAGGTCGGTGGTCTCGTTCGAGACAAAGTTGAAGTAGAGTTTCGTCAGACCGGCGATATAGCCCGCCTCATCCTTTCCGTAGACCGTTTCGGAGGTCGAATCCGAGGGGTTGAGCGGCAGCGTGTCCAGGTCGTTGATGCACGCCGTGAACAGCAGGGCGCCCGCGACGGCCGTTGCGATGTGTTTTATGCTCGTTTTCATGGTTTTCATTCGGTTTTTAGAAGTTGACATTCAGACGCAGCGAGTAGGTGCGCGGACGGGGCCACATCGAGCGGTCGATACCGTCCACGTTGTTGATCTCGGGATCGATGCCGCTGTAGTTCGTGATGACAAAGACGTTCTGCACGCCGAAGGCTACGCGGAGCGAACCCTTCCAGCTGCCGATCTTGTCAAACGTGTAACCCAGGTTGATGTCGTCCATGCGGAAGAACGAGGCATCCTCGAGGAAGTAGTCCGAATACCACTGCTCGCCGCTGTTGGCCTTCGTGAAGCCGGTCTTGTTGACCACCTTGGCGAAGTTGGGCAGGTTGCCGGCATTCAGGTCGAGGTTCGAGGTCGAGTTGGCCGAGGCGAAGTCGTTGAAGGCCCAGTTGCCCACCGAGCCGTGGCCGTTGAAGCCGAAGTCCCAGTTCTTGTAGGTGAGTTTGAGATTTATGCCGTAGAAGAAGTCAGGGTTGGGGCTCTTGTTGGTCATGTAACGGTCGGCCTGCGTGATCTTGCCGTCCTTGTCGCGGTCGACCAGGGCGTTCTGGATCGGATTGCCGTTCTCGTCGTATACCTGCTGGAAGCAGTAGAAGGTGTAGGGAGCGTAGCCCACCATGTGGCGCTGGAGCATGTTGCCCGTACCCTTCGTGATACCGCCCGTCTGGATCGAGTAGTCGGGATCGTCCGTGTTGTTGAGCTTCGTGAACTCCGTGTGCTGGAACGTGCCGTTCAGGCCGATCTGGAGGTTCCAGTCCTCGGTCTGCACGGGGATGAGGTTCAGGTTGAACTCCACGCCGCGGTTCTCCATCGAGCCGATGTTGGTCATGACCGTGTTGCCGAAGTTCGAGCCCATCGGGGTGATGACGCTGTTGAGCAGGTCGTCCGTCTGGCGCAGGTAGGCGTCGATGCTACCGTTGATGCGGCCGTCGAAGAAGCCGAAGTCGACACCGACGTTGTAGGCCGTCGTGGTCTCCCACTTGATGTTCGGGTCATAGGCCGCAGGCGTGAGGTAGAACGAGTAGCCGGCGTTGCCCATGTTGTACTGCTTGTAGACGTCGGTCGACATCGAGTAGCGGGCCAGGTGGGCGTAGTAGTTGTCGCCGATATCCTGCTGACCGGTCTGTCCGGCGCCCAGGCGCAGCTTCAGGGCCGAGAGTACGCGCACGTCCTTGAGGAAGTCCTCCTGGGCGATGTTCCAGGCGAAGGCGGCCGACGGGAAGAGACCCCAGCGCGTATCCTTCGAGAAACGCGACGAGGCGTCGTCACGCAGCGTGAAGGTGAACAGGTACTTCGAGGCGATCGAGTAGTTGATACGCCCGTAGAAGGAGAGCAGGTAGTACTCGCGGCGGTTGAACGGATAGCGCGAATCCTCGCCCTTCTGCTCCTTGGTCTCGTTGAAGTAGGTCACCGAGTGGTCCGAGGCGTAGAAGTGCTGCCACGAATAACCGGCCATCACGTCGAGGTGGTGGATGCCCCACTCCTTGTTGAAGTTGGCGTAGAACTCCAGCAGGTGGTTGCGGCGGAAGTTCGTCGTCCAGGTGTACTGGCCCCAGCCGCGGGCCTCGGTGTCGGTGTAGGCCTGGAACGATCCGGGATTCACGCCGTCGTAGATCTTGCTCGACGAGATGTCCATGCCGAGGTTGAGGTTGAAGCGCAGGGCCTCGAATCCGTGTACCTTGTAGTCGATCTGGGCGTTGCCGATGAAACGCTTGGCGCGGGCCGAGTTGTCGCGGTCATAGAGCTTCGAGAGCGGACCGGCGCCCACCAGCGTGTTGGGGGTAAATTCGTCGCCGCGGCCCGAACCGTAGTTCCAGAAGCCGTTGGTGGTCGTGTAGTCGATCGAGCCGTCCTCGTTGCGCCAGTAGGGGTCAACCGTGGGGTTGAAGAAGGCCGCCGAGCCCACGACGCCGCCGTCGGCATACTGCTGCGAGGTCACCACACCCTTGGCGTTGAGGTTGACCGTCAGGTGCTTGTCGAAGAAGTTGGGCGAGAGGCTCAAATCGAGGGTTCCGCGCTCGTATTTCGAGGTCTCGAGCGTACCCTGCTGGTTGGTGTAGCCCACCGAAGCGCGGTAGGGCATGCGGTCGTCGATGTTGCCGATGACGCTGACGTTGTGGTCGTGCGAGATGGCCGTGCGGAAGATCAAATCCTGCCAGTTGGTGTTCTTGTCGCCCATCATGGAGCGTACCTTGTCGCCCGTTTCGGTGCCGACGGGGAAGACGCGGTCGACATAGTCCCGGAACTCGGCGGGCGAGAAGACGGGCAGCTCGTCGGAGTTGGTCTGGACGCTCACGCTGCCGCTGTACGAGACGCGCGGGGTGTTGCCCTTGCCCTTCTTCGTGGTGATCATGATGACGCCGTTCGAGGCGCGCGAACCGTAGATTGCGGCGGCCGAAGCGTCCTTCAGCACGGTGAACGACTCGATGTCGTTGGGGTTGATCGTCTCGAGGGGGTTGGCCATGCCGGCGCCGCCGTCCGAGGCGATGGGCACGCCGTCGATGACGATCAGCGGGTCGTTCGAGGCGTGGAGCGACGCGGCGCCGCGGACGCGGATCGTGGAGCTCGAGCCGGGACCGCCGTCACCGGGGATGATGTGCACGCCCGGGACCTTGCCCTTGAGCATGTCCTGGGCCGAAACGACGGCACCGCGGTTCAGCTCCTCGGCCTTGATCGCCACGACCGAACCGGTCATGTCGTTCTTCTTGACCGTACCGTAGCCGATGACCACGACGTCGTCGATGCCCATGGCATCCTCTTCGAGCGTCAGGTGCTGAAGCAGCGTCGAGGAGGCCACCAGCGTGACGGTCTTGTAACCGACATAGCTGATCTCGATGACTGCTTCGGGCGAAGCCACGCGGATGGCATAGTCGCCGTCGATGCCTGTCGAGACACCGTTGGTCGTGCCCTTTTCGACCACCGTGGCGCCCAGAACGGGCATTCCCGACTTGTCGACAACTACGCCTTGTACCTCATAACCAGCATTTTGTGCCAGCGTGAGGGGGGGTAATCAAGCTGGCCAGCAAGATGCCCACACACATAGTCAAAAGTTTTTTCATAAGGATTTTTGGTTGGTTTATGATACAAGTAGGTTTTTTCGGTTCGGATCAGCGGGCCCGCTCTTCGCGCACGAACCCGACGGAGAGGGCGGCCAGCAGCATGAAGAGCCCGGCCAGGGCGAGCATCCAGATCGCCTCGCTGCCGAAGCAGTACTTGACGATGGCGCCGCCCGTGAGTCCGATGACGATCTGCGGGATGGTGATCGTGAAGTTGAAGATGCCCATGTAGACCCCCATGTGGCGCGGTTCGACGGCGCGCGAGAGGATGGCGTAGGGCATGGCGAGAATGCCTGCCCAGGCGATGCCGATGCCCACCATCGGGAGCATCAGCGCATACTGGTCGTGCAGCAGGCACAACCCGGCAAAGCCGGCGGCGCCGGCCAGCAGGCAGACGGCGTAGACGGGCTTGTTGCCCCAGCGAGCGGCGATGCGGCTGAGGAAGAGCGCCGCGATGCAGGCCGGAATCGGATAGGTGCCGTTCAGCACGCCGACCCATGTCTGCGTGGCGCCGTCGGAGAGCACCGCCCCCGACGGGTCGGTGACGACGCCCGTGATGGCGGGTTTGAGGTAGGTCCACATGAGGAAGAGCGCCGCCCAGGAGAAGAATTGCGTGATGCCGAGACGGACCATCGCCTGCGGTACGTTGCGCAGCAGCGTGAGGAAGCCCGGACGCGGGGCGTCGTTCTCCTCCTTGCGGATGTCGTTGTAGCGGGCGAACTCCTCGGGCGGGTATTCGCGGGTGCGGAACGCGGTGACGAGGACCGTGAGCAGCAGGATCGCCCCGCCGATGTAGTAGGAGTAGGCGATGTGCGCCGGCACCTGGCCCGGGACGGTTTCGTCCGAGACGCCCATCTGCGTCATGAGCAGCGGCAGGATGGCTCCGATGACGGCGCCCAGATTGATCAGGAAGGTCTGTACGACGTAGCCCTGCGTCTTCTGCGAATCGTCGAGCATGTCGGCCACCAGCGCCCGGAAGGGCTGCATCGTGACGTTGAACGAGAGGTCCATGAAGAGCAGGATGAAAGCCCCCATGGCCAGCGGGGCGAAGGCCAGCAGGCGCGGACAGTTGGGCATGAGCGCCAGGGCGAGCGTCGAGATGATCGACCCGCCGAGGATGTAGGGGATGCGGCGGCCCAGGCGGGTCCACGTGCCGTCGGAGAAGAGTCCGATGATCGGCTGGACGATCATGCCGGCAATCGGCGCTGCAAGCCAGAAGTAGCTGAGGTGGCTGACATCGGCTCCCAGCGATTCGAAGATGCTCGACGTATTGGAGTTCTGAAGCGAATATCCGATCTGTACGCCGAGAAAGCCGAAGCTGAGGTTCCAAATCTGCCAGAAGGAGAGTTTGGGCTTGTTCATTCGGGTATCGGGTTGTTTTAGGTTATACAAATTTTAATAAAATATCTCATTTGCGGAACTCTCGGGCGACGAACGGGGCGTCGGATGCGACGAACGGCGGGATTTTTCCGACGAGCGGTTTGCCCGGCGGATTTGTTTTTTTCGTCGGAAATGCCTACCTTTATTGTAGCATAGGCCGCCCCGGGGCGGCAAACCCGACAGTCATGCGTTCGCTCAAGGTCTCCGGAATCATCCATCTGTTCGCCGTGCTGCACGCGGCGGTGGCGCTGCTGTGCCGTGTCGCGGGGGTGCACGACGAACTGGTCCTGACGCTGCTCACCATCGTGATGATCGTGCTGATCTGCCTGAAGCGGGGCCTGAACGTCGAATTCACGGCCTCGTGCGTGATCGTCGTCAACGTGATCGGTTACCTGCTCGGTACGGGCGGCGCGGCGCTTATCGAGCGGATCGTCCGCTCGCCCCTGGCCGTGCATGCCGTCTCGACCTTCCTCACCACGGAGATCCTCGGCTGGGGTATCTACTGGTTCACCCGCTTCCTGCGGCGCGGCGATGCGTCGGAGCGTCCGGCGACGTGGAATCCCCGCATCGGGCTGCTGCTGCTGGCCGTAGGGGTGATCTTCGTCCTGCGGCTGGCCTACGTCGAGCTCTTCGCCTCGCCGTCGTTCTCGGCCGACCGGCTCTACCGGATGGCCGGTCTGCTCGCTTCGAACTCCGTGGCGCTCATCGTCCTGCTCTGCGTCAACGTCATCTTTGTGCGCCACATGCGGCGCCATGCCGAACGGCCGGTCGTCGTCAAGGGGGTGCTGCTGCTGATTTTCGTCCTGCTGACGACGGCCTGCGTGGCGCTCCTTGCCGGACTGCACCTCCCCTTCGGCTTCGACCGCAGCTTTTCATGGCGGGAGTTCTTCCAGCTGTCGATTCTCACGCTGCTGGTCGAGATGACCCTCTACTCGCTCATCTTCATGATCGACTACGCCCTTGTCGCCCGCTCCGTGCTGCGGGTCGAGCGGGGCCGCACCCACCAGGCGCAGTTCCTCTACATGAAGCTCAAGCAGCAGGTCAATCCTCATTTCCTCTTCAATTCGCTCAACATCCTCGACTGCCTGGTCTGCGAACAGCGCACCGAGCAGGCCAGCGCCTATATCCGCAAGCTGGCCGGCATCTACCGCTACATGCTTCAGAACGAACAGGAGACGCTCGTGCGGCTGAAGGAGGAGATGGATTTCGTCGGCATGTACGTCGATCTGCTGCAGGTCCGCTTCCCCGACGGTTTCCGCGTCGAGACCGACCTCGCCGACGAGGCCCTCATGCGCAGCATCGTCCCGTGCTCCGTGCAGCTGCTCATCGAGAATGCCATCAAGCACAACGTCGTCGATGCCGCCTCGCCGCTCGTGATCCGCATCACGGCGACGGCCGAATCGGTCACCGTCGCGAACGACCTGCGGCCCAAACTCGCGGCGACGACCTCCTCCACGCGCGTGGGGCTGAACTACATTCGCCAGCAGTACCTCGATCTGGCCGGCCGGCCGATCGTGATCGAACGAACCGAAACCCAATACCGTGTCACCTTACCCCTCTTATAAGCCTATCCCATGAGAGTATTGATCGTTGAAGACGAGCCCATGGCTCAGCAGAACCTGGCGCGGGCGCTCACGCAGCACTATCCCGATCTGCAGATCGTCGGTGCAACCGGCTCGGTGCGCGAGACCGTCGAGTGGCTCCGCACGCCGGGAAACGCCGCCGACGTGATCTTCATGGATGTGGAGCTCTCCGACGGCGACTGCTTCGAGATCTTCCGGCAGGTCGACGTCTCGGCCCGCGTCGTCATGACGACCGCCTACGACAGCTATGCCGTGCGGGCCTTCGAGGTCAACAGCATCGACTACCTGCTCAAGCCGATCGACCCCGCGGCGCTGAAGCGGGCCGTTGAGCGGTGCCGGCAGCGCGACGCGGGCTTCGACGCCGAGCGGCTGCTGGCGGCCATCCGTGCGCCGCGCGCCTACAAGCAGCGCTACATCGTGCGCTTCAACGACCGGATCGTGCCCGTGAAGAGCGAGGAAATCGCCTATTTCTACTCCGAGGAGAAGAACACCTACCTGGTGACGAACGACGGTAGCCGCTACGTGATGGACCTCTCGCTGGACATCCTCTCCGAGGAGCTCGACGCGAAGCGCTTTTTCCGGATTTCGCGCAACTGCATCATCTCGATGCCGGCGATCGTCAGCGTCGTGAAGTATCAGGGCAACCGGCTCAAGATCGTGGCCCGGCCGCGTCCGGCCTTCGAGCCGGTCGTGAGCCGGTCGCGGGTCGACGATTTCCTGCGCTGGCTCGAGGGCGAGGCGTGACCTGCCCCGCTGCGGGCGATGTTGGGCGGCTTCGGGCCGGCGGTCGCGTCCGGCCTTCATATACTACTCTACGGTAAACGGCGGGACGATCCCCATTCGGATCGTCCCGCCGTTTTGTTGCGGAGCGGAAAGTCAGCGGCGGCCGCTGACGGCAATCATGTCGCGCAGCGTCGTGTTGAAGTCCTCCTCGCCGATCAGCCGTTCGAGCGTCAGGTGCATGCGGTAGCGCCAGTAGTAGCGGGGAATGGCCGGGATGTTGATGCGCTCCTTGTCGGGCATGCGGAAACGCAGCGAGCCGTCCATCGAGAGCCAGTCCTGCAGGGGCAGGATCGTGAACATCGACGGGGAGGCGAGGTGCATCTCGATGATGCGGCGGCAGATCCACGGTTCGCAGAACCAGGGTACGTCACCCTCGCCGTGCAGTACCTCGCGGTAGAAGCGCGCCGTGACGGTGCGGTCCTCCTCCCACCAGGCGCGCAGCGGATTCATGTCGTGCGTCGAGGTGGTGCAGACCGAGAGGTAGGGGTAGCGGGCCGGATCGGCAAAGGTCTCGGCCGGCGACTTGGGCATGCGCTGGATTTCGAGCGAGAGAATCTGCAGCATGCGCATCGTCTCGGGTACGCAGTCGGGGATCATGCCGAGGTCCTCGCCGCAGGCGAGCATGTCGGTGGCCGTAAGCAGCATGGGCAGCTTGCGCAGGGCCGACTCCTGCCAGAAGCGGTCGTGACGGCGGTAGAAGAAGTCGTCGTGCAGCCGGTTGAAGGCCGCCTGCTGCCAGTCGGCGAGCAGCCGGAAGGCGCAGGTCGTCTGGGCGCCGATACGCGGGTGGTAGTACCCCTTGCGGCGCGGGTCCTTGACGAAGAGCACGTCCTCGAGCAGCGCCATGAGTCCCTCGCGCAGCCGTTTCGTGCGGTCGTCGTCGCCCGGCAGGCGCTCGGCGATCTTGCGCTGCGTGGCGAAGGCGGGGATGAGCCGTCCGTTGCGGAGGTATTTCGTGCGCACTTCGCCGGCCAGGTCGCCGAAGAGCGTGTCCAGGATCCAGTCGTCGGTGCGCGGCGCCGTGTAGCGGTCGTCGTCCATCTCGAAGCCGACGTTGCGCAGCTCCTCGGCCGAGTAGGGCATCGCGGGGTTGAAGTGCCCGAGCAGACCGTGCACGGTGTCGGCGGGAATCTCCCAGATGCGGAAGAACCCGAGGATGTGGTCGATGCGGTAGGCGTCGAAATACTCCGACATCTTCTTCAGACGGGCGCGCCACCAGGCGTAGTTGTCCTGGGCCATGCGCTCCCAGTTGTAGGTCGGAAGTCCCCAGTTCTGTCCCGAGGCCGAGAAGGCGTCGGGCGGCGCTCCGGCCTGCGAATCGAGGTGGAACAGGCGCGGCGACTGCCAGGCGTCGACGCTCGTGCGGCTGATGCCGATCGGCAGGTCGCCCTTCAGCACGATGCCGCGGCTGTGGGCGTAGCGGCACGCCTCGGAGAGCTGGAGGTGCAGGTGGTACTGCACGTAGCAGTGGAAGGCCACGTCGTTGCGCCGCTCGAGGCAGAAGGCCTCGATCTTCTTGCGGTCGAAGCGGGCGTAGTCGCCCCAGCGCGAGAAGTCGGCCGTGCCGTAGTCGTCGCGCAGCGTGCGGAAGGCGGCGTAGGGTAGCAGCCACTCGCGGTTGGCCTCCATGAACTCCTTGTAGTCGCGGCGTGCGGCCGTGCGGGCGCCGTGGCGCGCGAAGGCCTTGCGCAGCAGGTCGTTCTTTGTGCGGTTGACCCGTTCGTAGTCCACCTCGGGCAGGGCGTTCAGCTCGTCGCGCAGGCGGCGGTATTCGTCGTTCTCCTCGACGCCCGCCTCCGTCAGACGCAGGAACTGCGGATGCAGCGCGAAGGTCGAGTTGGCGTTGTAGGGATAGGAGTCCTCCCACGTGCCGGTCATCGTCGTGTCGTTGATCGGCAGCAGCTGCAGGATGCGCTGCCCCGTGGCCGCGGCCCAGTCGACCAGCAGCTTGAGGTCGGGGAACTCGCCGATGCCGAAGTCCTTGTCCGAGCGGAGCGAGAAGACCGGAATGGCCGTGCCGGCGCCGCGCCAGCGGCGTTCGGGAATCTGCGGGACGGTCGTGGCGTCGACGACGGCCTCGCCTTCGGCCGGCAGATCGGACCCGGTGCGGTTGGGGCCCTCTTCCCAGATGATCGGGGTGAGGGTCCGGCGGTCGGCGATCAGGTACTTGTACTCGAAGCGGCGCGTGACGGTCAGCGCGAGCGACCACTCGGGAAAGCGGGTGTCGTCCAGCGGCAGCACCTGTTTCCAGTCGCCCAGTTCGCGGCCGCTGCCGGCGATGGCCAGCACCTCGTCGGGGCGCAGCTGCGCCTGGGCCGTGCGGAGCAGGATGTTGCCGCGCCGTCCCTTCCGTGGTGCGGCCGCGTGGAGGCGTTCCGCCTCGCGGGAGAAGATGCCCCGCGAGAAGGCCGACGTGTGGAACGGTCTGTCGGCGGGGATGTCCTGCCAGCGGTCGCGGATACGGAGCGTCGCCGGAGCCATGCCTTCGGGCAGCTGCAGCGTGTGCGGCGCCCATTCGCGGCGGCGGCAGACGCCCTCCGCTTCCACCTCGTAGAGGTACTCCAGCGGCTGCGACGCATCGGCCTTCGCAAGGGTCGCGCGCCAGATTCCGTTGTCGGCGTACTGCATTTCGAGGCGCCGGCGTCCGATGCGCAGCACCAGCTGCTCGCCCCATCGGGTACGGTATTCGATGCTGAAAACGATTTTCATAGGACAGGTATGTCGTTTTGATTCGATTCGGGTATTCGGGTAGCGGTATGCAAAATTAAAAAATCCGTCCGAATTCGCGGCATGCGCGGTGCGAAATTTTTGAACTGCACCGCAAAACGGCGCCAAAAAAAACCGGACGGTGCAAACCGTCCGGTCCGTTGTGTCGTTTTCATGGGGAGCTTCCGCCGGGTTGCCCCCGTTGCGCGGCCCTCGTTGCACCGCCCTCGTTGCGCGGCTCCTGTTGTGCCGCATCCGCCGGACCGGAGAGCACGCCGTTTCCGCCTCCCCTCTCCGTTGCGCCGCATCCGCCGGGCCGGGGAGCATGCCGGTTCCGCTTCCCCTCTCCGCTTCCCCTCTCCGCTTCCCCTCTCCGCTTCCCCTCTCCGTTGCGCCGCCCGGTTGCGTTGTTCCCGTTGTCGCCCCGTTGCGCGCCCCCCGGTCGGGCTGGAGATCACGCCGCTTCCGTGCGCCATCCCTCCTCCATTGGGTTGCTCCCTTCGTGTTGCCTTTGTCGCGTCGTGTTGCCCCCCCCCGGTCGGGCCGCCGCGCTTATCGCATGGCGACCTGCGCCTGACCGATCAGCCGGCCCTCGGTGTAGAGCTCCATGCGGTAGGTGCCCCCCGCGAAGCCCGACGAGGTGAAGTAGATGCCCACCTCGAGGTCCTGGTTCTGGTAGTCGACCTCACGCATGGCCGAGTAGGTGAGCCGCTCGCCTTCATACTCGAACGACGGCATCGCCTCGGTGGTCAGCACGTAGCCGTCGGGCGAGATGATGCGCAGGTAGATGGCCTTGTTGCCGGGCATGGCCAGCTCGTTGGCCGAGAGGACGAAGTCCACGCGCAGGCGCGAGGCGTTCTTGATGCGCGACACGGACTTCCCGCGGTCGTTGAGCGCTTCGAGCCGGATGTCGCGGGCGCGGAGCACCGAGCCGACCTTGACCTTGTTGTCCAGTTCGGCGGCCTTTTCTTCGGCCATCTCGGCGCGCAGGTTGGCCGAGGAGATCTCCTTGCGGTAGGAGACGTTCTCGCTGATGAGCTTCTGGTTGAGCGTATTGAGCGAGTCGATCTGCCGGATGTAGTCCTTCATGGCCGTGCGCAGCGTGCCCACCTCGCGTTCGTACTGCTTGATCTTGGCGAGGTTCCACGAGCGCTCCTTCTTCAGTCGCGTCATGAGCGAGTCGGCACGCTCGCGCTCGACGGAGAGGCTGGCCGAGATCGAGTCGTTCGAGACCCGCAGGTTGTCGTAGTCGTTCATCAGGCGGCCCAGATCGTTCTGGATCGAGTCGCGGTCGGCCTGCAGCAGCTCGTTGTCGAGCATCTGCTGGCGATGGATGCTGAAGTAGAGGATCGACAGCGCCACCAGAATCACCGAGAGGATGATGATGACGATGCGGTATCCGCGGATGGACTTCTCCGCTTCGGGCTGCCTGCCGTAGTCGTCGTCCTCGAATTCCGAGGGGTCGTAACTCTGTCTGTTCTCTTCCATAAGGTTGTCGAATTTTCGCAAAGATAATCAAATTTTCATTTTATCAGGCTCTCGAGCGGATATTTGAGCCCCTTGTAGCCTGAAATGTAGGCCTGGATGCTGCCGATGCGCACCGGCGACTCGATGTAGAGCGGAATCTTGTTGCGGTCGTCCGAGATCCAGATCGTGAAGACCGTGCCGTCGGTGAAGGAGTACCCCTCGGTGGTGCCCAGCTGACACTCGAACTTCAGTGTCCGGAAGCGCCCCATGTTGCGGATGCGCTTCTGCTCGCGGCCGAGGTAGCGGTAGTGCAGGTGGCGGATCGTGTCCTGGAGGATCATCTGCAGCGTGGCGGGCTCGCCGACGCGGAAATCCTCCGCATTGGCCGACCGCAGGTTGAAGAAGAGCGCGATGGCGTCCATGCTTTCGGCCGTCAGCATCATCTGCTTCTGCCGTTCGGGCTTCTGGCGGCTGCGCCAGCGCGTATGGACCACCGAGTCCTCCCAGTCGTAGCGGTATTGACTGCGGAAGGTGTAGTCCCCCTCGCGGATGTCGCTCTCGAAGCGTTGGGGCCGCAGCGACACGGTGTCGACCCACACCGTGTAGATGTCCTCGATGTTGAAGAACCAGCGGTAGGTGGGCAGCGTACGTCCCGCGCCGACGACCTTGTAGAAGCCCCCGTCGGAGTCCTGCTCCTCGGTCGTGAGCACCTCGACGGCGCCGACCTCCGTGTTGGGGAACATCTTGGCCTTGTAGCTGACGCGGTAGAGCAGCTTTTCGCCCGGATGGTAGAGCTGCGCGGCGAGCGGCAGGCCGGCCGCGAGCAGGAGTATGGTGAGTAAAAGTCGTTTCATGGGGTGAGGGTCTTGTGTTTTTAACGGGTTATCTGTCGGAAATATTACGAGATGCGGGAAAAATCGAGCTCTTCGCGGCCCGAATAGCGGCGGCACAGCTCGCGCAGCCCCTCGTGTGCGGGTTGTGCGAGGGCGGGGTCCGCGGCGAGAATCGCGGCGGCGGCTTCGCGCGTCAGGGTGAGCACCTGCACGTCGGCCGTCGGATTGGCGATCTTCAGATCAAACGCCATGCCGCTCTGCAGCGTGCCGTTGATGTCGCCCGCGCCCCGCAGCTTGAGGTCGAGCTCCGCGAGGCGGAAACCGTCGTTCGTCTCGCACATCGCCTCGAGGCGCGCACGGGCCTCGCGCGAGAGCTTCTCGCCGGACATGAGGATGCAGTAGGACTGGGCCGCGCCGCGCCCTACGCGGCCGCGCAGCTGGTGCAGCTGCGAGAGGCCGAAGCGCTCGGCCGACTCGATGACCATGACCGTGGCGTTCGGCACGTCGACGCCCACCTCGATGACCGACGTGGCGACGAGAATCTGCGCCTCGCCCTCCTTGAACTGGCGCATCGACTCCTCCTTGTCGGCGGGCTTCATTCTGCCGTGGCAGATGGCCGTGACGTAGTCGGGCAGCGGGAAGTCGCGCGAGATGGCCTCGTAGCCGTCCGTGAGGTCCTTGTAGTCCATCGCCTCGGACTCCTTGATGAGCGGGTAGACGACGTAGACCTGGCGGCCCTGGGCGATCTGCTGCCGCATGAAGCCGAAGAGCTTGAGCCGTGCGGCGTCGGTGTAGTGGTAGGTCCTGATCGGACGGCGGCCCGGCGGCAGCTCGTCGATGACCGAGACGTCGAGGTCGCCGTAGAGGGTCATGGCGAGCGTGCGGGGGATCGGTGTGGCGGTCATCACGAGGATGTGGGGCGGTTGCTCGTTCTTGGTCCAGAGGCGGGCGCGCTGCTCGACGCCGAAGCGGTGCTGCTCGTCTATGACCACGAAGCCGAGGTTCGCGAAGCGCACGCGCTCCTCGATCAGCGCGTGGGTGCCGATGAGGATGTGGACCTCGCCCGAGGCGATCCCTTCGAGCGCTTCGCGGCGCTCGCGCGCCTTCGAGGCGCCGGTCAGGATGGCCACGCGCACCGGCATGCCGTCGAGCAGGCGGCTGATGGTGGCGAAGTGCTGGCGGGCGAGGATCTCCGTCGGGGCCATCATGCAGGCCTGAAACCCGTTGTCGACGGCCAGCAGCATCGACATCAGCGCCACGAGGGTCTTGCCGCTGCCGACGTCGCCCTGCAGCAGGCGGTTCATCTGGTACCCCGTAGCGGTGTCCTGCCGTATTTCGCGGATTACGCGCTTCTGCGCCCCGGTCAGGGGGAAGGGGAGCTTCTCGTTGTAGAAGGTGTTGAAGGCGTCGCCGACGCGCGTGAAGCGGAACCCGTCGGCCTTCGCCAGGCGGGCCGTGCGGCGCGACTGCACGTTGAGCTGCACGCCGAGCAGCTCGTCGAACTTCAGCCGGTACTGCGCCTGCCGCAGCAGCTCGGGCGACTGCGGGAAGTGGATGTTGTAGTAGGCGTCGTGGCGCGCGATGAGCCCGTAGCGGGTGCGCATCTCCTCGGGCAGCGGGTCGGGTATATGCCCGCGGACCAGCGCCCAGGCGTTGCAGACGATCTGGTACATGCCCTTCGTGCCGAACATCGTCGAGATGCGCTCGGTCGAGGGGTAGATGCCCTGCATGCCGCTCTCGGCGCGGCGCGAGAGGTACTGCTCCATGGTCTCCAGCTCGGGGTGGGCCATCGAGAGCTGGCCGCGGTAGAACGACGGGCGCCCGAAGACGAGGTATTCGCGCCCGACCTCGACGCGCTTCTCGATCCACTTGATGCCCTGGAACCACACGAGCTCGGCCTGCCCCGTCGCATCCTGCACGAAGACCGTGAAGCGGCGCTTGCGCCCCGTCCCGGCGTAGGCCGTGCCGGTCACGCGGACGCGCAGCTGCACGAGCGTGGGCGCCTCGTCCGTGATTTCGGCGATGCGGTAGACGCGCGTGCGGTCGATATAGCGGAACGGAAAGTGGTCGAGCAGGTCGCCCACGGTGCGGATGCCCAGCTCCTTGTCCAGAAGCCGGGCACGCGCCTCGCCGACGCCCGCCACGTACTTGATGTCGCTCTTGAGGTTATCCACAGAGCAAATATACGAAAAAACGGGCAATCCGTATCACCGGCTCCCTATTGCTCTTCTTCTGTCTTTGCCGGAAGCGACGCATCGACGCCCGAACGGGCGAACGATCCCCGGTTCCAGCTGCCCGAAGCCTCGCCCGTGCGGTCCTCGATGCCCGGGATCGGGCTGCCCTTCTGGTCGGTGACGGTGCCCTGAAGTTCAAAGTCGATCAGCGGGGTGCCGTACATGCAGACGGTGCCCTTGTCTTCATTCTCGCAGGCGGTCGTGAAGCCGAGCGCCGAGAGCAGGAACAGCATGAATCTGCGTTTCATAAGGATCGGATTTCGGGGTGGTTGCGTGTGTAAATATACCGAAAAATCATCCGGTTTGCAACTTTTTCGCGGAATTCGGGCTATCTTTGCGGTACGGAGCCCGGGCGGGCTCCGAAACCCGGAGACGACATGACAGACCTGACGAAATTCCAGCGGCGTCCGACGTGCGAGGTGCGCATCGGATGCGTGCGCATCGGCGCGGGAAACCCCGTGGCCGTGCAGTCGATGACCAACACCGACACGAACGATACGGCGGCGAGCGTCGCGCAGATCGAGCGCATCGATCGCGCGGGCGGCCCGATCGTGCGCCTCACGGCGCAGGGGCGCCGCGAGGGCGAGAACCTCGCCAACATCGTGCGGCAGCTGCGCAGCGACGGCTTCCGCACGGCCATCGTGGCCGACATCCACTTCGTTCCGGAGGTTGCGGCCATCGCGGCGAAGTACGTCGACAAGGTGCGCATCAACCCGGGCAACTACCGCACGGAGCACGGCGAGCTGGAGGCCCTCATCGAGCAGTGCCGCGAGCGCGGCGTGGCGCTGCGCATCGGCGTCAACCACGGGTCGCTCGCCCGGCGGGTCTTCGACCGCTACGGCGACACGCCCGAGGGTATGGTCGTCTCGGCCATGGAGTTCCTGCGCGTGTGCCGTGAGCGGGCGTTCGACCAGGTGGTCGTCTCGATGAAGTCGAGCAACACGCGCGTGATGGTCTCGGCCTACCGGCAGCTCGTGGCGGCGATGGAGGCCGAGGGGATGAACTACCCGATCCACCTCGGGGTCACCGAGGCCGGAAACGGCCTCGAGGGGCGCATCAAGAGCGCCGTGGGCATCGGGGCGCTGCTCTGCGACGGCATCGGCGATACGATCCGCGTCTCGCTGACCGAGGCGCCCGAAAACGAGATACCCGTCGCGCGGCTGCTCGTCGAGCATTTCGCCGACCGCCCGGGCGAGTTCCCGGTGCGGCATCCCGAGCGCTACTCGCCCTATGTCTTCCGCCGCCGCACGTCGGTCGCCGTGCCCGTCACGCACGACGAGCCGCACGAGGGCTTCCGCGTCATCGAGGCCCTCTCGGGTAACCCGACGGCCGAGCTGCGGGCCGCAATCCTGAACCTCGACCGGGCGGACGAGCCCGTCGTCGTGAAGCGCCGCTACGAGGAGGCGTCGCTCGAGCGGCTGGCCGTGAAGGCGGCCGCCGACCTGGGGGTGCTCTTCCTCGACGGACTGGCCGACGGCATCTGGATCGATGCCCCGGGCCACGACGCCGCGGCGATCCGCGACGTGGAGCTGATGATCCTCCAGGCGGCGCGCGTGCGCTTCTCGCACACCGAATACATCGCCTGCCCGTCGTGCGGCCGCACACTCTACGACATCGAGCGGACCTTGGCGGCGATCAAGTCCCGCACGTCGCACCTGAAGAACCTGAAGATCGGCGTCATGGGCTGCATCGTCAACGGTCCGGGCGAGATGGCCGATGCCGACTACGGCTACGTGGGGGCGGGCCCGGGCCGCATCACCCTCTACAGGGGCCGCGAGGTCGTCGCGCGCAACATCCCGCAGGAGGAGGCGCTCGACCGCCTCGTCGAACTGATCCGCGCCCACGGCGACTGGGTCGATCCCGAAGCCTGATCCCTGCCGGCCATGACGATCCTTCCCGCCGCCTACCTCCCCTCGGTCGCCTACTTCGCGGAGCTGCTCCGCGGCGACTGCCTGATCGACCTCGGCGAACATTTCATCAAGCGTTCGGAGCGCAACCGCGCGCGGATCCTGGCTACCGACGGCGTCATGGAGCTCACCGTGCAGGTGAGCCATGCCAACCGGCCCTGCCAGCCGATGCGCGACATGCGCCTCGACTACTCGAAGCGCTGGCAGCACCAGCACTGGGGCGCCCTTGTGTCCTCCTACAGGGGGTCGCCCTACTTCGATTTCTATGCCGGGCGCTTCGAACCCTTCTATCGCGGGCATTGGGAGTTTCTCTGCGATTACGACCTGCAGCTCACCGAGCTGCTGTGCTCGTTGGCGGGCGTTGCGATGCCTGCCGTATCGGAACGTTATGTCGAGGCGGCGCCCGGCGACCGTGACCTGCGTCCCAAACACAAGGAGGGCCCGGCGTTCGTCGCCGAGCCCTACGTGCAGGTCTTTTCCGACCGCCTGCCCTTTCAGTCTAATTTGTCTTTTGCAGACCTTTTATTTGCAGAGGGGCCTGCATCCATCGCGGTTTTAGAACGTTGCCGATACGGAGCGTGACGCTGTCCGCAAGCCCGCCGGCATATACCCGTACCGGAACGCTTCCCGTGACCGAAACGCTGTCCGAGCGGTACTGGCACGGCGCATACTCCGTCATGGCGACCGTATCCCGCCCGACGACGAGCGTGGGCAGCCCCGCGGACGAATAGACGCGGAAGGCCTGCCGCGTCTGGTCGCGCAGACGCCGCCGCTTGTCGACCAGGTGGAGCGTCGGCTCCCGTCTGTTCCACATCGCCCGGTAGAGGTAGTAGGCATCCTTGCACGTGCGGCGGTCGATGGTCACGAGCCCCTCGCCGTTGATGCCGTAGGGGCGGCGCGCCGAGCCGTAATCGAACAGCGTGGCGATCCACGTGCCCCAGAAGAGCGAATCGTTCTGCAGGTTGCGGGCATACTCCTCGTGGAAGCGCGTCTGGTTCTCCTCGGGCATCCAGTTCTCGCGCGGCGCCGCGTGGGCCGTGTAGCTTCTGTGGCCGATGAACCCGCTGCCGCCGTAGGCGACGCCCGAGCGCAGGTGCGACCAGTTCTTCTGCAGCAGGTCGCGCCAGACCTTCACGTCGTCGGTCGAGCCGCGCTCCCAGCCTACGCTCTGCCGCCAGACGATCAGGTCGGTGATGAAGTTGATCTCGCCGTCCTGGTCGCTGCACGCCACCGTCGGCCGCGAGGGGTCCATCGCGCGGGCCGTGTCGTGGAGCCTCCGCACGTAGGGCACGGCGCTGTCGCCGCGGTTCCAGAGCCTCGAGAAGAGCCCCCACATCACCACCGAGGGGTGGTTCATGTGCTGCGCGATGATCTCCTGCAGCTGCTGCAGTCCGTTCTGCTCGAACTGCGGCGTGGCGTAGTAGGCCACATCCCCGAGGAAGGGGGCGCGGTGCAGCGGCAGGTCGATCCATACGAGCAGGCCGAGCTCGTCGCAGCGGTCGTACAGATACCCGGCGTGGGGCATGACGGCCGACCGCAGGGCGTTGGCCCCGAGGTCGAGCAGGCGGGCCAGGTCGGCGTCGTAGTCCTGCCGCGTGAACAGTCCGCCCGCAACGGTGTTGTCGTGGTAGAGGTCGACGCCGTGCACGGGCGTGCGCACGCCGTTGATCGCGAGGCCCCCGCCGGGGGTGACGGCGATCGAGCGGAATCCCGTGCGGACGGCGACGCTGTCGGTCGCCTGCTCCTCGCCGAGTGAGACCGACACGGTGTAGAGCGACGGCGAATCGGGGCTCCACAGCGCCGGGTGCTCGATGGCAAAGGGGACGAAGAGGGGCTTGCCGTCGAGTCGCACGCGCTGCCGTTTCGAGAAGACGGACTTCCCGTCGGGGGCCGTGATGCCGAGCTTCAGCGTGCAGGTGTTTTCGCCTTTCGTCGTGAGGTGTATTTCGGCCTCGCCGTCGACGCGCTCGCCGCTCACCGACGTGGGGCGTATGAGCACGCCTTCCGACCCGAAGTAGAGGGGCGAGACGGCCGTGCGGTCGGTGACGATGAGCTCCGCCGGGCGGAAGATGCCGCCGTAGAGGTTCATGTCCGTCGACGTGGGCAGCACGTCGTTGCGGTAGCTGTTGCTCACGACCATGCGCAGGGCGTTGTCGGTGCCGAAGCGCACCTTGTCCGTGATCTCGAACGTGAAGGCCGTGCCGGCGCCGCAGTGCGTCCCGGCGTGTGAGCCGTTGACGAACAGGTCGGCGACCGTCTGCACGCCGTAGAAGCGGACGAAGAGGCGGCGCGAGGCCCATTCCACCGGGATGTAGATGTCGTTCTGGTAGTTTCCCGTGGTTTCGAGCAGCGATCCTTCGGCGAGGGGGTCGGTGTCCCAGGTGTGGGGCAGGGTGACGTGGCGGGCGTTGTCGCTGGTGTTTTCCGATTTGAAGAAGAACCGCCACCCCTCGTTCAGGGGGATGACCTCGCGCGCGGCGGCCATCGAGCTTGCGGCCGCGAGCAGCAGAAGCAGCATGTATCGTTTCATGGCAGGGCGGATGGATATGTAGCACCAGGGGCAAAGATAGCGCAAAGCGTGCGGAACGCAAAATTTTTGTGCCGTCATCTACCCGTCTGAACACAAAAAGGGAGGAGACCGTTTCCGATCTCCTCCCCGGCACACAGGGTGTCATTCAGATGTTAGCCTATTCCCACCTTCCCTGCGGAATGTTCCGTCTATTTGGTCTTGATCTGAACCGTGACGGGTGCGAACTCGACACCGAAGTTGTTGGTGTAGGTCACCGTGACTTCGATCGTCTGCGATACGGGCTTCAGGCTGCTGTCTTCGCCCGTGTAGGTGATGACGCCGGTCTCTTCGTCGAATGCGAAGTTCACGTTGCTGAACGTCGTCTCGTACTTCACCTCACCGCCCAGGGCCTTGGCGAGGTTTGCGTGCAGACCGCTCTCCGTCGAGGCGTCGAAGACGTTGGTGTTGGTCTCCTTGCCGGCCTCGCCGCTCTGGTAGGTCGAGTTGAGCGTCAGCAGCTGGGCTACCTTGAACGATGCGTCCTGCGAAAGTTCGAACTCGTTACCCTTGGTTGCCACCGTGATCTTGTCGTCGGCATACGGGCTGTCGATGGCTACGGTGAAGGTTACGCGCGAATCCTTGACCTCCTCATTGCTGTTCGTGAACACGAGGTAGGCGTCTACCTTGAGTTCCAGAGCGCCCCAGTCGTTCCAGATCAGCTTGTTGTCGACGTCGATCTCCGGAACGGTCTGACCGTTCTCTGCCATCTCGTCGAGCTTGTCGCCCTGCAGCTCCTTGTTGATCTCGTAGACAACCTTCACACCCGGGAGAGCCTGCTCACCCTCGCCAACCTGATAGGTGTAGGCGTTGCCCAGCGGCTGTGCGACCACGTCGTAGCGCGAACCGTCTGCGTTGAACTCGGCAATGGCGTTGACGCGGCCGTTCGTTACGAAGAGCGGGTTGGGCGTCAGCATGGCGTGAGCCTCGTTCAGCTTGATTTCGGCCGGGAAGACGATCTCCAGACCGCTCTTGTCGGAGAGCGTCAGGGTCGAACTGTAGGGCGTGTCGAACTTGTACTCGGCAGGGAAGGTGACGGTGATGTCATTGCCTGCTACGGCGAGTTTGGCCTCGTCATCGCCCGTTGTGGCCGTCATGGCGGCTACGACTGCGAGGAAGTCCTCTTTGCTGCCGAATGCCTCCTTGTAAGCGTCTTTCCAAAGTTTCTCGGCGAAGCCCTCGACTACGGTGTAGGTCGACGTGCCGACATACATCACCTCCTTGCTGATTTCGTAGCTGATCTCCGGAGCACCGGACGCCGTTACGGGGATCGTGATCGTCGTCGTGGTCTTGTCGCTGTGAACGTACTTGACGTATGCGGTGTAGTTGCCGGCTTCGGCGAAGGTCATGCCGTAGAACGTCGGTGTGATACGCTGTACGTCGTTTTCGGCCGTCGGGGTCGAGTTCATTACCAGCGTGACATAGGCTCCATCTACGATCTCACCTGCGTTATCGGCGATATAAGAAGCCCATTGGTTTGCGAGAGCAAATTTGTTGAAATCTTCGATGCTGCCCATTTGATAGGTGTAGGCGGGTTTCATCTCCTTGTAATGCTCAACCGTTACCTTCGGCTCCATATCTACGGGGTTACCCGTGTAGATCTTGCTGAGGGCCTTCGTGTGGTTCCATGCGATTGCGGTTTGCGGAACACTGGTCTCCACGCCGTTGGATACGACCGTTACCTTGTGCTGGGCCTCGCCGATCTCCAGGGACTTTTCGCCGAGAGCTACCGTGAAGGTTACCTTGCTCGATGTAATGTTATCGCCGATCAGGTCGGTGTCGGTGGTCGGCAGGTTCGCTTCGTCGATCTGCACCGACTCGGCCGTTACCTTGTAACTCTTTTCGTTAGCGGAATTGATCGTGATCTTTTTGGCGTCGAATGCGCTGCGGCTGCTCTCCAGTACGCCTTCCCACATCTCCGACAGCGGCATGTACTTCTTGCCGTCGTAGTAGTAGACATCGAAGCCCTCGAGGAAGTTGACTACCGAGTAGTCGTTGTACTTGAGGCTGCTGCTGTACTGGCCGTTCGACAGGCTGGCAACGAGTTTTCCTTCGTCATCGACCTTGACGATCCGCAGGTTGTCGTTGATGCGTGCAGCCGATTCTGCGGGGTACAGGCCGAGGAACGACGTGGTGTAGTCGATGCCCGTGTGCGTGGTCTGCTCATCCTCCGAGCCGGTCGTGACACCTGCGATCTTGACGTTCAGCGCAATGGCAAGCGTCTCGTCGTTGTCTGAACCGAACTTGTAGCCGGTCGTGGCCTTGACGGTGAACTCACCTGTGAACTCACCCTTGTCGTCCTTGCTTGCGGTGACGCTCTCCACCGTGAAGGCGGGGGTGCCCGTGCTGCTCATCGAAACCTTGCGCGTGATGATCGAAACGGTCGCCTTCTTCACATCCGCAATCTTCTTGGCCAGCGAAGCGGGCGATACGCGGAAGGTCATCTCGAGCGTCTGGTTGCCGAGGTATTCCCGGCTGTCGTCGTCGAAGATAATGTAGGGCGCGGGCGTTACGGGGATGCGGTTCGAGGTCTCGCTCAGCGACGAGGGAACATAAACCAGCGACTGGATGCGATTTTCCAGCGCAAACAGGCGCTCGCTGAACTCGTTCATGAGCTCGCTCATCTTTTTCTGGTTGCCGTCTACCAGAATCTGCAGCTCGTTGGCGTCAATCTGCGTCTGGTTGGCCTGGATAAAGGCGATCAGGGCGGCGGCGTAGTCGCTCTGCTCGTTCTCCATCTCGGCAATAAGTTTGGCCAGCGTCTCGTTGTAGGTGGCATAGTCGTTCAGAGCGGCGTTGGTGATGTAGCCGTTGTTCGTCAGGTAGGCGGCGATGGCCTTGTTCAGGCTGTCGCCCAGCCAGGGCTCGCCATCGAGCATTTCGCTGATCTGCGACTCGATCAGCGTGTTGACATCGCTCTCGGTCAGGACCTTGATATCTTCCAGCGCCTCGACGCGCTCGACCAGCGCAGCCAGTGCGTCAGCATCGGCAGCCGAGCCCTCAAGAGCGGCCAGGCGATCCTTGAGCTCCTGTATGTCACCCGAGAAATCCACGGCGGGCAGCTCGCCGACCGTACCCTCGAGTGCCGTGAGCTTGTTGTTGATCTCCTCAAGCTCGGCCTTGTAATCCTCCTGGATGCCCTCGATGAGCGCCTTCAGCTCGCTGACGGCACCCTTCGTGGCCAGTTCGTTGCGGAGCGTCTCCTCCGACGACTGGATTGCGCCGTTGACGTAGTCCTTCAGCTCCTGCGACAGCTCGTTGAGCTTGGCCTGCACGTCGCCGATGGCCTCCAGCTTCTGATCGATCGAGGCGACGTCGGTCTTCACGCCATCGAGTTCGCTGCGCAGGGCGGCTACCTCCTCGTTCAGGGCATCGAGGCTCGGAATCGCGTTCCGGACGCTCTCGATCTGCTCGTCAAGGTCGGCAACCGTCACGTACAGCTCGTCGAGGCGGTTGTTGATTTTGTCGATGTCGTCGTCGTAATTCTTACAACCGACACCGGCAAGCATGATTCCCGAAAGAACCAATGCCAGGAAATTCCTTAATAAGTTGTGTTTCATAGATAAATAATTTGGATGATAGAAGTGTTTGTATGCAGTTATTATCAATGTGTTAGCGCCCTGTCAGTTATTTGTTGGTATCATATATGATACGCGCATTGCAAAGATATATATAAAAATTTGCGTAACAAACTTTTTCGGCAATTTTTTTGAAATGGGAATGGATTATCGTGAGGAGGTCGCGTATATCTCGCGGCGTATCAAAGAATTACGGCTGGAAAACAAATTGACTGTACAGGAACTTGCCTACCGTTGCGACATGGAGCGGTCGAATCTGAGCCGCATCGAGGCCGGGCGGACGAATCTGACGCTGAAGACGCTTTGCACGATCTGCAATGCCCTGAACGTCACCTTGCGCGACGTGATCCGTTGAGGATACTGTCCTGCTTATATATTTAAGGTATGCGGCGGCTGCCGGACCGGGGCGTGTTGCTCCGGTCGGGATGCCGCGGGTAGGACCTTGTCGCTTTTCGGTAAATTTTCGTATCTTTACCGGACAAACTGAAACGATAGGCTTTTGAATACGATCGATCTGATAGTCTGCCTGGTACTCCTCGTCGCCGTGTGGTGCGGCTTCCGGCGGGGAGTTATCCTCCAGGTCTGCTCGCTGGCGGGCATCGTGCTCGGCATCTGGCTCGCGGCCCGCTACGGCGCCGAGGTCGGCGCGCTGCTGCACCTCGAGGAGCGTTTTGCCGCCGCGGGCGGCTTCGTTACGGTGCTCGTCGTCGTGATCCTCGCCGTCGCGCTGCTCGGGCGGCTGCTGCGCAAGCTCTTCCATTTCGCCGGGTTCGGCGTCCCGGACGTTGTGCTGGGCATCGTTGTCTCGGTCGCCAAGTACCTGCTGGTGTTGAGCGTGCTCTTCTCGGTGTTCGACACGCTGAATGCCGACTATTCGCTCGTCGGGCGCCGGACGATCGACCGCTCGAAGAGCTACGGGCCCGTGCTGCGGATCTCGCAGTGGCTGCTGCCCCGCCTCCGGCAGGCCGGGACGGAGGTCTCGCTGCCCGAGCTGCCGCGCCTCGAGGAGCTGGTGCCGGGGGCGGACTCCGCCGGATCGGACGCGAAACAGGAACCGGACGCAGCGGCGCCGGTTGCGAAAAACAGTTGAGCGATGGAGCGGAATTTTACGGGAACGGTGGTCCGTGCGACCGGCAGCTGGTACGACGTCCTGCGCGATGGCGAACCGGTGCGCTGCCGCATCCGGGGCCGCCTGCGCCTGAAGGGGGTGCGGTCGACCAATCCGGTGGTCGTGGGCGACGAGGTGCGCTGCGAGGAGGATGAGAACGGCGACCTCGTCATCGTGGACATCGTGCCGCGGCGCAACTATGTCATCCGCCGGGCGTCGAACCTCTCGAAGGAGTCGCACATCATCGCGGCGAACATCGACCGCGCGCTGCTCATGGTGACGCTGCGCCAGCCCGAGACGCCGCCCGAGTTCGTCGACCGCTTCCTCGTGACGTGCGAGGCCTACAAGATCCCGGTCGTGATCCTGCTCTCGAAGATCGACCTGCAGGACGCGGAGGCCGTCGCGGCGTTCCGCGCCGTTTACGAAGGGGCGGGTTACGAGGTGCTGGAGGTCTCGGCTTCCGACGGCACGGGGGTGGAGCGCGTCCGGGAGCTGCTGGCGGGATGCCGCACGCTCGTCTCGGGCAACTCGGGCGTGGGCAAGTCGACGCTCATCCGGACAATCGACCCGACGCTCGACATCCGCACGGGCGAAATCTCCGAGAGCCACCACAAGGGGCGCCACACGACGACCTTCTCGACGATGTATCCGCTGGCCGGCGGCGGGGCGGTGATCGACACGCCCGGCATCAAGGGCTTCGGGCTGATCGACATCGACGACGCCGAACTGTGGCACTACTTCCCCGAGATGATGCGCACGGCACCCGGATGCCGCTTCTACAACTGCACGCACACGCACGAACCGGGCTGCGCCGTCATCGAGGCGGTGCGGCGCGGCGACATCTCGCTGGCCCGCTACGAGAGCTACCTGAAAATCCTCGACGAAGATGACAAGTACCGCAAATAGGGAGCCGGCATGGTATGCCGAGCGCATCGCCTGCCTTCGGGAGTTCATGACCGCAGAGCGCTACGACCTCTTTCGCCGCACGGTGGCTGGCCGCACGCGCTATCTGACCGTGCTGGCCGAGAACATGTACCACGGGCAGAATGCCGCGGCGCTGATCCGCCACTGCGAGGCCTTCGGCGTGCAGCGCATGCACACCGTCGAGGCGCTCTGCCGCTTCGAGCCCAACACGGCCATCGCGCGCGGCACGGAGCAGTGGGTCGACGTCGTGCGGCACCCCTCGACGGCCGATGCCCTGGCGGCGCTGAAGGCCGAAGGGTACCGCATCGTGGCGACGACGCCCCACCGCGGGGACCATACGCCCGAGACGTTCGACGTCGCGGCGGGTCCCTTCGCGCTGGTCTTCGGTACGGAGCACGCGGGCATCTCGGACGAGGTGATCGCCGCGGCCGACGAGTTCCTGCGCATCCCGATGTGCGGCATGGTCGAGAGCCTCAATGTCTCGGCTTCGGCCGCGATCCTCATCTACATGCTCTCCGAGCGGGTGCGGCTGACGGTTCCCGGCTGGCGCATGGACGACGACGCACAGGCCGAGGTGCTCTACCGCTGGATGACGACGAGCGTGCGTGACGCGGCGGCAATCCTCGAAAAACAGTTTCCCGAAAAGTAAGACAACCGATATGAATACGATCCTGCGCAAACAGTTTCTCAGCCATGTGGCCCAGACGTCGCCCTCGCCGATGCTCGTCGAGGTGGCGCGCGCCGAGGGCTCGTTCTTCTATACGCCCGAGGGCAAACGCTATTACGACCTGGTGGCCGGCGTCTCGGTGAGCAACGTCGGACATGCGAACCCGGCCGTCGTTCGCGCCGTGCAGGAGCAGGCCGCGCGCTACATGCACGTGATGGTCTACGGCGAACTGGTCGAGTCGCCGCAGGTGGAGTATGCCGCGCGCATCGCGTCGCTGCTGCCCGGGGCGCTCGAAAGCGTCTACTTCGTCAACTCGGGCGCCGAGGCGGTCGAGGGGGCGTTGAAGCTGGCCAAACGCTTCACGGGACGCACCGAGATGATCTCCATGCGGCGGGCCTACCACGGTTCGACGCACGGCGCGATGAGCATGATGGGGGCGCCCGAGGGCGAGGAGTGGAAGGAGCCCTTCCGCCCGCTGCTGCCCGACGTGCAGGCCATCGAGTTCAACGACTTCGGGGCCCTGCAGCGCATCACCCGCCGCACGGCCTGCGTGCTGGCCGAGCCCGTGCAGGGCGAGGCGGGCGTGCGGCTGCCGCAGCCGGGTTATCTCGAGGCGCTGCGGCGCCGCTGCGACGAGGTCGGCGCGCTGCTCGTCTTCGACGAGATACAGACCGGTCTGGGACGCACCGGCGCGATGTTCGCCTCGCTGCGCTACGGCGTCACGCCCGACATCGTCTGCCTGGCCAAGGCCTTCGGCGGGGGCATGCCCCTCGGGGCCTTTGTCTCGCGGCACGAGATCATGGATACCCTGCAGCACGATCCGGCGCTGGGCCACATCACCACCTTCGGCGGCCATCCGGTCTGCTGCGCCGCGGGGCTTGCGGCGCTGAACTACCTGCTCGAAAACCGCATCGTCGAGACCGTCGAGGCGAAGGGCGCCCTCTACGAGGAGCTGCTCGCGGACCATCCCGCCGTGCGGGAGATCCGCCGTTCGGGACTGCTGCTGGCCGTCGAGCTGGGCGACTCGGCGAAGCTCTACCGGATCATGGAGCTCTTCAAGCAGGCGGGCATCCTGAGCGACTGGTTCCTCTACTGCGACACGGCCTTCCGCATCTCGCCGCCGCTGACCATCTCCGAAGAGGAGGTGCGCGAAAGCGCGGCGCTCATCCGCGAATGTCTCGACCGGCTGTAACGGGCCGGTACGGATGTCCGTGCAGAACATCTGTCCGCAAAAAAAACCGTCGGAGCGACTCCGACGGTTTTTTTGTTTTTCTGCCGATCCCGGACGGGCCTACGCCTCCCCGGCAAAGGCCTTCAGGCGGGCGATCTCCTCGGCCCAGCGGCTCTCGTCGGGCGTTTCGAGGATCAGCGGAATGCCGTCGAAGCGCGCATCGCGCGCGATGTAGCGGAAACACTCCAGGCCGATCATCCCGTCGCCCAGCGGCGTGTGGCGGTCGACGCGGCTGCCGAGAATCTTCAGCGCATCGTTCAGGTGCATGCCCTTCAGGTAGCGGAAGCCCACGACGCGCTCCAGCTCGGCGAAGGTCTTCTCGCACGCCTCGGCCGTGCGCAGGTCGTAACCCGCGGCAAAGGCGTGGCAGGTGTCGATGCAGACCCCCACGCGCGACTTGTCCTCCACGCGGTCGATCAGGTAGGCGAGGTGCTCGAAGCGGAAGCCGAGGTTCGAACCCTGCCCCGCGGTGTTCTCGATGACGGCCGTCACGCCGTGCGTGGCTTCGAGCGCGAGGTTGATCGACGCGGCGATGCGGTCGAGGCTCTCCTCCTCGGTGATCTGCTTCAGGTGGCTCCCGGGGTGGAAGTTCAGGCGGTCGAGCCCCAGCTGCTCGCAGCGCTTCATCTCCTCGATGAAGGCCTCGCGCGACTTGGCCAGCCCCTCGGCGTCGGGGTGCCCGAGGTTGATCAGGTACGAGTCGTGCGGCAGGATTTGCGCCGGCGTGTAGCCGTACTCGTCGCAGGCGCGGCGGAAGGCGTCGATCTCGGCGGCCGTGAGGGGTTTGGCGACCCACTGCCGCTGGTTCTTCGTGAAGAGCGCGAAGGCCGTGGCTCCGATTTTGTGTGCGTTGGCGGGGGCGTTCTCCGTGCCGCCCGCGGCGCTGACGTGTGCTCCGAAATACTTCATAGGGGTGAAAGCGGATTTATCTTCGGACAAAGTTAACGATTTTGTAAATAAATTCATAAATTTGTGGCTGCCGTGATTCATCGTCAATCGTAAACTCTTCGCAATGAAACGATTTTATGCGCTCCTCGTCCTGATCTCCGCCCTGGCGGCCGCGCTGCCCGCCGCCGCGCAGATCTCCATCGACGAGGTCGAGGCGCCGCAGGAGAGCATCCACTTCCGCGACCGGATGAAATCCACGCCGGTCGATGTCGACTACTTCAGCCTGGCACGCTACCGGGCCGAGCGGGCCGCCATCCGCCGCGAGCGCAACTACCTTGAGATCGGCGGCGGGCTCCAGGGTTCGCTCTCCTCGTACAACGATCCGTGGATCAAGGTTTCGGGCGGTGACAATGCTATTGCGCTGATGGCGACCTTCAACCTGCGGCACGTCTTCACGAAGAACCTCTTTTCGGTCGAGACCAAGGTCAGCGCCTCGTTCGGCTACAACCGCATGAAGGTCGAGACCACGACGACCGACGACGAGGGCAAGACACACACCGAGAGCAACGGCGTGTGGTTCAAGAACCAGGACGAGTTCGTCATTTCGGTGGCCCCGTCGTTCAAGATGTCGAAGAACTGGTCCTACGGTTCGATCATCAACTTCCGCAGCCAGTTCGTCAATGGCTACATCTCGCGCACGCAGCAGACCGAGACCGACCGCAAGAGTTCGTTCATGGCGCCGGGTTATCTCGACGCGTCGTTCGGTATCACCTACAAGTGCCCCAGGGAGAAGCTGCCGCTGTCGGTCAACCTCTCGCCGATCGCCCTGAGCGCCGTCTTCGTCGAGGACCGCCTCGTGCGCGAGAACGTCTGGGACGACAAGCCCGGCTGGCAGGCCTACGGCCTGGCGTCGGAGAACGAGACCTCGAAATATGAGGGCGGCTCCTCCATACAGGTCGACTTCGACCGCTCGTTCGGCAAGAACGGGTTCCTGCGCTACCGCACGAGCCTCTACTCGTTCCTCGGCTGGATCACGAACATCGGGCTGAAAAACAAGGTCAGCGACTACTCGGAGTACAAGAAGCAGCTCGACGCCTACAACAACTGGACGGCCGACTCGGGGACGGTGCGGCCTCCGAAGCCGAATCTTCCGGTGCACCCGACGGTCCGCTGGTCGAATACGATCGACATCAAGGCAACAAAATACATCTCGACGACGTTGAGTTTCGAGCTCTACTACAACCGGGCGCAGAACGTCGACGTGCAGACCCGCACGCTGCTCAGCGTCGGGCTTTCGTATACCTTCAAGAACAAGTGATGTACAGAAATTCCAAACACACGGTACTTTTTCCCCTGCTGCTGGCCGCTGGCGTAGTCGCCGGCCTGCTGCTGGGGCAGTATCTGGGCCGCAACAGCACGACGTCGCAGCTCAAGAGCATGATCAGCCGTCTGACGCTGCCGACGAACAAACTGACCTATACGCTTTCGCTCATCGAGAACCAGTACGTCGACTCCGTGTCGATGGACTCGCTCGCCGAGCATGTCATTCCGCTGCTGGTCAAGGAGCTTGATCCCCATTCGGTCTATATCCCCGCCTCGGAGATGCAGGCGCTGAACGAACCCCTCGAAGGGGAGTTCGACGGCATCGGCGTGGTCTTCAACATGGCCACCGATACGGTCATCGTGCTCAACGTCATCCCGCAGGGCCCGAGCGACAAGGCCGGCATCAAGGCCGGGGACCGCATCATCGAGATCGACGACTCGCTCGTGGCGGGCCGCCGCATTCCGCAGAACGAGATCGTCAAGCGGCTGCGCGGACCGCGCGGATCGACCGTGCGGCTGGGCCTCGGGCGGCAGCACATCCCCGATCTGGTCGAGGTGGAGGTCGTGCGCGGCGTCATTCCGATCCGCAGCATCGAGTCGGCCTTCCGCATCAGCGGCACGACGGGCTACATCAAGCTGGGACAGTTCGCGCGGACGACCCACCAGGAGCTGTTGCAGGCCCTGGCGAAGCTGCGTGCCGAGGGGGTCGACCGGCTGATCTTCGACCTGCGCGGCAACTCGGGCGGCTACCTCGACCAGGCGATCCTCGTGGCCAACGAGTTCCTGCATGAGGGGCAGCTGATCGTCTACACCGAGGACCGCCACCACAAGCAGGTGCGCGAATATGCCGACGGCCGCGGCACGGCGCAGGAGATGGACGTGGCGGTGCTCATCGACGAGGGCAGCGCCTCGTCGAGCGAAATTCTGGCCGGCGCCCTGCAGGACAACGACCGCGGCACGATCGTCGGCCGCCGCTCCTTCGGCAAGGGGCTCGTGCAGCGTCAGATCCCCTACAGCGACGGGTCGGCCCTGCGGCTGACTACGGCGCGCTATTATACGCCCACGGGCCGTTCGATCCAGAAGCCCTATACGATCGGTGACGAGGAGAGTTACGAGGAGGACCTCTGGCACCGCTACGAGAACAACGAGTGGTTCACGGCCGACAGCATCCATTTCGCCGATTCGCTCAAGCGCGTGACGCCCGGCGGCAAGGTGGTCTACGGCGGGGGCGGCATCATGCCCGACCTCTTCGTCCCGGTCGACACGACCGACGTGACGAAGTATTTTGTCGAGGTGGCGGGCCGCAACATCCTCTACCGCTATACGATCGAGTATGCCGATGCGCACCGCGACGCGCTGAATGCCGTGCGGACGATCGACGATCTGCAGCGGCTGCTCGACAGCGACCGCACGCTCGTCGATGATTTCGTGCGCTACGCCGCCCGCAAGGGGGTGGCGCCGTGCTACGGCGACATCGCCCGCTCGCGCAAGCTCATCGAGGCGCAGCTGCGCGCCTACATCGGCCGCAACACGGTGCTCGAGGACGACGGTTTCTATGCCAATATCTATCCGGTGGACAACGTGGTGATGCGGGCCATCGAACTCTTGAACGCTTCAGACACTTCAGACAATGATTAAAAAGATTTTCGGCATGCTTGCGGCTGCGGCGATCCTCGCCCTGCTGGTGCTGACGGTGCTCCATCACGACAACTACCGTTCGATGATTTGGGACGGGGCGGACTTCGGTCCGGCCGCGGCCGTTGCGGAGCCGGTCGCCGAGCCGGTCGCCGCGTCGGAAAACACCGGTCCGGGCCCGGACCGGCAGTCCGGTGCCGCTCCGGCACAGCCTGCGGAGAGCCTCTCCGTCGAACCGGCCGGTTTGGCCGGAGAGGGCGTGCCTGCGGCCGACTCGCTTCGGGTAAAGGAGTAGTCCCCGCAAGTACGGTTTTGTGGCCGTTTCAGCCTGGCTGTTCCGCACGAAAAAGCGCCCTCCGCAAGGAGGGCGCTTCGTTTTGCCTTTCGACTGCCCGGGAGCTTCCGCTTTTGTGCCGGCCCGAGCTGATGGGAATCAATAGTATTTGACCGGATGGCCTTCGATGGTCGAGAGGATGTTGTTTGCCGCCGACGAGGCGCCGATGCGGAAGAGGTCCGTCGTGAGCCACTCCTTGCCGAGAATCTCCTCGACGATCGTGTAGTAGAGCGCCGCCTCCTCGGCCGTGCGAACACCGCCTGCGGCCTTGAATCCCACCTTGCGGCCCGTCTTTTCGTAGTAGTCGCGGATGGCCTGGCACATTACCACGGCCGCTTCGGGCGTGGCGGCGACGTCGATCTTGCCCGTCGAGGTCTTCACGAAGTCGGCACCGGCGAGCATCGAGAGCAGCGAGGCCTTGCGGATCAGCTCCGGGGTCTTCAGGGCGCCCGACTCGATGATGACCTTCAGCACCACGTCCTCGTCCATCTCCGTGCGGATCACCTCGACCTCGTTGGCCGCCTCGTCGTACTCGCCCGTGAGCATGCGGCCCACGTTGAGGACGATGTCCACCTCGTCGGCTCCGTTCTCCACGGCCATGGCCACCTCGAGCGCCTTCACTTCGAGGTAGGTCTGCGAGGCGGGGAATCCTCCGGCCACCGACGTGATGCGCATGGGCGTGCCGTCGACGGCCAGCCCTACGGTTTCGACGAAGGCGGGGTAGACGCAGATCGACGCCACGTTGGGAATCTGCGGGTATTTCTCGTAGAATTCGGCTGCCTTGCGGGCGAACTCCGTGACGGAGGTGACCGAGTCGTTGCACGACAGGGTCGTCAGGTCAATGGCCGAATAGCAGAATTTGTAGACCTCGTTGTTGTGGTTGCGCTCCTGGGCAACCCGGCGGATGCGTGCGACCTCCTCGTCGACGCGCTCTTCGCTCCAAGCCGGAGCGTACTCGTTCAGATGATTGGCGTATTCCATAACTTCAAACGGCTGTTTTTACAAAAGTAGGAAAAATATTCGTTTTTGCATGCCGCTTCGGCTTTTTTTGCCCTTCACGGACAAAAAAAGACCTGACCGGCAGGGTCAGGCCTTTTTTCTCTCCGCAGGGCGAATTACTTTGCCAGCGCCTTCAGGTTGACGTCCTTGGCAGCCTTCTCGGCCAGTGCGGGATTCTTCGACACGGCGCTCTTGAGCTGGGCGTCGGCGGTCTTCAGGTCACCCTCCTTGGCGGCGATCACGGCGCGCAGGTAGTCGGCCTCGGCCGAGTTGTCCTTGGCAATGGCCTTCTTGGCGGCAGCCAGGTCGTTGTTCATCACGTCGACGATGGCGGCGTTGTAGCCCTCCAGACCGTTTGCGGCGGCCTTGTAGTTGCCTTCGGCGGCAGCCATGGCGGCCTTGGCCTCGGCGTCGGCTACCTGGGCATACTTCTTGGCCTCGGCGGTGTTGCCGTTGGCGAGGTTGGCAAGAATCAGGTTCTTGTTGAGCTCCTTCGACGAATCGCTCTTGGCAGCCATCTCGAACGACTTGAGTGCGGCGGCCTTGTCACCGACCTTCGTCTGGGCAACGCCGAGGTTGTTCCATACGCGGGCGTCGTTGTAGTGCTTCGAGGCGGCGGTCAGGATACCAACCTGCTCCTCGGCGCCGTCAGCCAGCGTCTCGGCGGCATAGAGGTACTCCTCGACGGTCAGCTCACCGCCGTTGCGGTAGGCGGCCATGATCTCCTCGTCGGTCTTGCCCTGGATGTCGGTCGTGTTGATGATCTGGGCGCGGCGCAGGGCGGGCAGGATCTCCTTCTTCAGCTCCTCGAATACCGAAGCCATGTTCTTGATCTCCTTCTCACGCTCGGCGGGCGAGTTGTAGCGGCTCAGCACCTGGAGAATGACGTTCTTGTTCTGGATGTCGGACTTCTCGACCAGCTCCTTGAAGCCTTCCCAGTCCTCACCGTAGGCTGCGGCGTCGATCTCCAGACCGGCCTCCTTGAGCAGCTTGGCTACGACCTTCTGGCTCGACTCGCTGCGGGCCTTCGAGAGCTTGTCGTTGAACTTCTCCGGACCGTCGGGCGAAGCGTAGCCCTTCACGGCGATGTTCTGCGTGGCGCGCTCGTTCGAGAGGTTGGCGTCCACGTTCTGCTTGAAGGCGCCCAGGTCGGCGTTCTTCTCGTTGGCCTTCGTCACGCGCGACGAGTTGATCGCGTAGAGCAGCTCGGTCTTGTCGATCTCGGTGGTTACCTTCTTGTAGTTGTTGGGCATATCCTCCATCAGGTCGCCGTACTTGAGGTCCTTCTGGAGCGTGTTCACGCCGTAGGCGATCGTCAGACCGAACTCGCGGGCGAGAGCGGCCTTTGCCTCGGCATCGTCACCGGCCAGCACGGCAGCCTCCTCCTTGGTCGGAACGGCACCCGTGTTGAGGTTCACGAGCGTGAACTCCTTGCACTTGCCCGACGGGCACTTGATCTCGGCACGCAGCTGCAGCTCGCTCTTGTCCATGCGCGAATCGTAGGGGAACTCCACGTGCTGCGTGAAGTTGCCGCCGTTCTTGGCGTCAACGACCGTATAGTTGTCATCCACCTTGGAACCCTGATAGTATTTGGTCGTACCGGCAACCTCGCCGCCCTCGAATACGATGACGGGCGTCACCTTGATGACGGCCTTTGCATTGAAGTACTCGACGGGGAAGGTGACGTTGATGTCGGCGGCCACGATGCCGTTGTTCAGCGTCAGAATCTCGGGAGTAACGCTCAGCTTCACATCCTCACGCTCCTTGGCCATCTTCTTGAAGCAATTGCAACTCGAGAATGCCAGGGCGGCAGCTACGAGCACCATGCTCAATTTCATGAAATTTTTCATAGGTTTGTTTTTAAGTGTTTATTTGTTGTTTGCCTTTGTTTCCTAAACGCCTCGTGTTCGTTCGGTTCCGCGGGGCCTGCACCCCCGCCCGGAACGTCGCAAATATAGAAAACTCTTGCTAATTGTGCAAAATTCCAGGCGGAATTTCGTAGCCTTTTCCGCCCGAAAATTGCACACAGACAGCCGTTTTACTCCTCCTTGCGATCGTGACGCTCGCGGCGTTCGCGGCGCTCGCCCCGTTCGGGACGCGGACGGCGTTCACGCTCCACGTAGCCTTCGGGTTTGGGCAGCAGCGCCTTGCGCGACAGCTTGAGCTTGTTGGTCTTGGGGTCGACGCCGATGAGCTTGACGTCGATCTCGTCACCCTCCTTCAGGCCGGTCTCCTCCATGGTCTCGAAGCGCTTGTAGTCGATCTCCGAGATGTGGAGCAGGGCGTCCTTGCCGGGCATGATCTCCACGAAGGCGCCGAAGGCGACGATCGAGCGGATCTTGCCGTGGTAGGTCTCCCCGACCTCCGGGATGGCGACGATGGCCTTGATGCGGCTCAACGCACCGTCGAGCGCGGCCTTGTCGACGCCGAAGATGTCGACGATACCCTTGTTCTCGACCTCCGTGATGGTGATGGTCGTGTTGGTGGTCTTCTGGATGTCCTGGATGACCTTGCCGCCCGGGCCGATCACGGCGCCGATCATGTCCTGCGGAATGGTGATCTGGACGATGCGCGGCACGAAGGGCTTGTAGTCGGCGCGCGGCTCGGCGATGCACTCGGTGAGCTTGTCGAGGATGTAGAGACGTCCCTTGCGGGCCTGTTCGAGGGCGGCGGCCAGCACCTCGTAGGAGAGGCCGTCGACCTTGATATCCATCTGCGTGGCGGTGATGCCGTCGCGCGTACCCGTCACCTTGAAGTCCATGTCGCCGAGGTGGTCCTCATCGCCGAGGATGTCCGACAGCACGGCCCACTTGCCGCTCTCGGAGTCGGAGATCAGACCCATGGCGATACCCGACACGGGCTTCTTGATCTTCACGCCGGCGTCCATCAGGGCGAGGGTTCCGGCGCAGACCGTGGCCATCGACGACGAGCCGTTCGACTCGAGGATGTCCGACACGACGCGCACGGCGTAGGGGTTCTCCTCGCCCAGCGGGATCATCGGCTTCAGGGCGCGCCATGCGAGGTGGCCGTGGCCGATTTCGCGGCGCGAGAGGCCGCGTGCGGCCTTGGCCTCGCCCGTCGAGAAGGGCGGGAAGTTATAGTGGAGCACGAACTGCTCGGTACCCTGCACGAGCACCTCGTCCTTGACCTTCTCGTCGAGCTTCGTGCCGAGGGTTACGGTCGTGAGCGACTGCGTCTCGCCGCGCGTGAAGATGGCCGAGCCGTGGGCGGCGGGCAGGTAGCCCACCTCGCACCAGATCGGACGGATCTCGTCCGTGCGGCGGCCGTCCAGACGCTTGCCCTCGTCGAGGATCATGCGGCGCATAGCCTTCTTCTGCACGTCGTCGTGGAAATACTTATGGATGAGCGGGGCCTTCTCGACGAGCTCCTCCTCCGTGTAGCGGGAGGCAAACTCGGCCTCGAGGGCGTTGAACAGGTCCTCGCGCTCGTGCTTCATCGTGCCGCTCGTGGCGATGGCGTAGGCCTTGTCGTAGAGCTCGCGGATGATCGTCTGGCGCAGCTCCTCGTCGTTGACCTCGTGGCAGTAGGTGCGCTTGACATCCTTGCCCAGCTCCTTCGAGAGCTCGATCTGTACGGCGCAGTGCTTCTTGATCTCCTCGTGCGCGAACTTGATGGCGCCGAGCATCACCTCCTCGGATACCTCCTTCATCTCACCCTCGACCATGAGGATGTTGTCGATCGTACCGCCGACCATGATGTCCAGGTCGCACTCGGCCATCTCCGAGAAGGCGGGGTTGATGACATACTCGCCGTTGCGGCGGGCGACGCGCACCTCCGAGATCGGGCCGCCGAAGGGGATGTCCGATACGGCGAGGGCCGCCGAGGCGGCCAGACCGGCCAGGGCGTCGGGCTGAATATCCTTGTCGGCCGAGATGAGCGTCACGGTGACGTAGACCTCGGCGTGGTAGTCTGCGGGGAACAGGGGGCGCAGGGCGCGGTCGATCAGGCGGGCAACGAGAATCTCCGAGTCGTTGGCCTTGCCTTCGCGCTTCATGAAGCCTCCGGGGTAGCGGCCGCAGGCGGCGTACTTCTCCTTGTACTCCACCTGGAGGGGCATGAAGTCGGTGTCGGGTTTTGCATCCTTGGCGGCCACGACGGTACCGAGCAGCATCGTGTCGCCCATCTTGACGACGACCGAGCCGTCGGCCTGCTTGGCCAGTTTGCCCGTTTCGATCTCGATCTGGCGACCGTCGGCCAGCGTGATGATCTTGCGGACTGCGTTGTACAGCTTCTTTTCTTCCATAAAAATCTTAAACCTATAGTGTGTTCGAATCGTGTTCTTTTTAGAAAATGAAGGCAATCCCTCGCGGGAATTGCCCTCATCTCTTCCTCGTGGATTACTTGCGGAGGTTCAGCGTCTTGATAATCGCGCGGTAGCGCTCGATGTCGACCTCCTTGAGGTACTCCAGCAACTGGCGGCGCTTACCTACCAGGCGCAGCAGGGCGCGCTGGGTTCCGAAGTCGTGCTTGTTGCTCTTGAGGTGTTCAGTAAGGTGGTTGATACGGTAGGAAAACAGGGCAATCTGGCTCTCGGGAGAACCCGTATCCGTGTTAGACTTGCCGTACTTACCGAAAAGCTCCTGCTTTTTCTCAGCTGTTAAATAAGCCATTGTGTGTTAAGTTTATTTAAGTTCCACTCTACGACGCATTCCCCTTACCGTGAATAACGCCAGAGCGTTCGGCAAAGTTACGAATATAATTCATATGAAGCATGAAAAACCGAAAAATTATTTGCATTTTGCGCCGAAAAGTACCGGATGCGGAGGAAAAATCGTATTTTTGTGCCTAAACAAGTGAAAACGATGGAAATGAAAAGGCTTCTGGGCGGCCTGGCCGCCGGGTTGTTCGGGGTGCTTGCGGCCGGCTGCGCCGGGCGCGGGGAGTACGTGACCGTCGACGGCGCGATGCTGGGCACGACGATGCACGTCGTGGCCGACGTGAAGGGAACCTCCGCGCAGCAGTTCTACGGCGCCGCCATGGAGCTCGACCGCGAGGCCAAGGCGTCGATGTCGATCTTCGACCCGACGTCGCTGCTGAGCCGCCTGAACCGCAACGAGACCGATTCGGTCGACCGCCATATCGCCTTCAATCTCCGCCTGGCGGACAGCATCGGCGCCCTGAGCGACGGCCGCTACGACGTGACGGTCAAGCCGCTGGTCGAGGCGTGGGGCTTCGCCGGCCGGGAGCGCACGAAGGACCCGAACATCGACTCGATTCTGCGGTTCGTCGGGCGTGAGAAGGTGCGGATCGAGCACGGACGCCTCGTCAAGGCGGACCCGCGCGTGCAGCTGGACTTCAACTCCGTGGCCAAGGGCTACACGGTCGACCTGCTGGCGGCGCTCGTCGAGCGCTTCGGCGCCCGGAACTACATCGTCGACATCGGCGGCGAGGTGCGCTGCCGCGGCGTCAACCGCGAAGGGCAGCCCTGGCGCATCGGCATCGAAACCCCCTTCGACGGCAACATGAGCGACGGGGCCTACCTCCAGCGGCGCATCCGCATGAATGCGGGCGGGCTGGCCACGTCGGGCAACTACCGCCGCTTCTACCTCGACGAGTCGGGCCGCAAGGTGGCCCACACGATCGACCCCCGCACAGGGCGCAGCGTCGTCTCGCGCCTGCTGTCGGTGACCGTCGCGGCGCCGACATGCGCCGAGGCCGACGCCCTGGGGACGATGCTGCTGGCCATGGGGGCCGACGATGCCCTCGCGGCCGTGCAGCGCCTGCCCGGCTTGCAGGCCTACTTCATCCTGGCGGGCGAGCAGGGCGAGTATGAGGAGTACGTCTCGCCCGCGATGAAGCCCCTTCTCATGCAGTAGAACCCGTGTCCGGCGAGCCGGTCGCAAGACCCTTGGCCCGCCGGCACCCAATACGGAAGAGATTTGATGAAAACCGCCGTTTTTCTCTACAATACGCAGTCCGGCCGCGGACACATCGACCGCAACGTCGAGAACATCTGCACCGTCTTTCAGGCCTACGGATACGACGTGACGCCGCAGCTGATCGACTTCGACGCCAACCCCTTCGACGGCAACGAAGGGATCGACCTGATGGTCGTCGCCGGCGGCGACGGCACGGTGAACTTCGCCGTCAACGCCATGAAGCGCAAGGGGCTCGACATCCCGCTGGGGGTGATTCCGGCCGGTACGGCCAACGACTTCGCCGGGGCGCTCGGCATGTCGTCGGACCCGCTCGAGGCGGCACGCCAGATCGCCTCCGGAACGGAGGAACGGGTGGACTGCGGCCGCGTCAACGACCTCTATTTCGTCAACGTCTTCTCGTTCGGGGTCTTCACGACCACGTCGCAGCGCACGCCCGACGAGCGCAAGCACCGCATCGGCAAGCTGGCCTACCTCGTCGAGGGGGTCAAGGAGTTCTGCTCGATGCACGCCATGCCGCTGGAGATCGTGGCCGACGGCGAGCATTTCGACCTGCGGTCGCTCATGGTGCTGATCTTCAACGGCGAGACGGCCGGCGGCTTCCGCCTGGCGCGCCGCTCGTCGATCAAGGACGGGCTGTTCGACTGCCTGCTGCTCGAGAAGAAGGACATCATCACCTCGACGCTGGCCATGGGCCGCTACCTGCTCGGCGGCAATCCGAAGATCGTGCGGCAGCTGCGCGCCCGGCGGATCGACATCCACTCGACGAGCAACGAACCGACCGACGTCGACGGGCAGCCGGGGGCCGAATTTCCGCTGCATATCGAGTGCCTGCCCGGGGCGCTGCGCATCCAGTGCGAGACGCAGCGCGACTGAACGTGCGGCGACGATTTTGTGCGCGGATATTTGCGTAACCCGAATAATTGTTTACATTTGTCCGAAAAACCAACCACGCTATGGCCGACAGCAGCACGACACGCAAGGGCCGGGACGGTTCCCGCGAGGGCCTGCACAAGGTATCCATCTCCCGCATCAAGAAGGAGATGAGCGATGTATTCTACCTTTCGGATGATCTGGTCATCACGACGCTGACGGCCGACAAGAACACCACGGCGGATTACCCGACGTCGATCGACGGCTTCACGGCGATCATCATGATGGCCGGAGAGGCGACCGTGTCGATCGACATGCAGAACTACAACGTGCGGCCCAACATGATCGTCTTCTTCAACCCCGATTCGATCATCCGCACAATCAAGTGCTCGTCGAACGCCGCGGCCTACCTGCTGGCCTTCTCCAAGTCGTTCGTCAACGAGATTCAGATCGACCTTTCGACGTCGCTGCCCGTCTACATGCGCTTCGGTAAGGCGCCCGTGCTGGAGGTGCGGCAGGAGGATGTCGACGAGATCCGGCAGCTGTTCCAGCTCATCAAGACGATGCTGCGCAGCGACAAGGAGCGCTACCGCCACGAGATCATCCGCACGCTCTTCACGACGGCCTTCTACATCATCACCGAGATCAACCAGCGCGAGCAGCCGAGCCAGATGAAGCAGGGGCGCTGCGAGGTGCTCTTCGACGAGTTCATGTCGCTGCTGCAGCAGTACAGCAAGCGCGAGCGCAACGTGAGCTTCTACGCCAAGCAGCTCAACATCACGCCCAAGTACCTCTCGTCGGTGGTCAAGGAGGTGAGCGGCAAGACGGCGGCGCGGTGGATCGACGAGTCGGTAATCCTCGAGGCGAAGGCGCTGCTCAAGTATTCGGGCATGAGCATCCAGGAGATCGCCTACCACCTGAACTTCTCGACGCAGTCCTTCTTCGGCAAATACTTCAAGCAGCATACCGGCACGTCGCCCTCGCGCTACAAGCGCCGCGGCTGACGGCCGGCTCCGGGTGTCGGAAAACACGGAGTCCGGGTTGCGAACGACGCAGCCCGGACTCTTTTTTGTTGCCCGGCCGTGTTGTCCCGGCCGTGCGGGGCCTTACTCCCAGTAGGTGTAGATCAGCCGGATGATGAGCACGAAGGCGATGCACAGCGCCACGAACGTGAACGATCCGAAGACGAGCAGGCTCTTCACGAGGGTCTTGAACCACCCCTCGCGGTAGACCGTGTGCGAGGAGAGGAGCATGTAGAGGAAGACCAGCGCGAAGAAGAGCTCGAAGCTGACGAGAATCGCGTCGTTGTTCTCCTGAGCCTCGGCGTAATAGATCAGGATGGCGGCGGGTACGGCGACCAGCAGCAGGAAGAAGGAGTTGATGTGGATGGCGTGGACGAAGTGGTGCATGTAGTTCATCCGCCGCTTGCGGTAGGCCCATTTGAGCAGCAGGGCGAAGAGCGGCAGCAGGAACATCATGTAGAGGGGCGTCCACTTCGAGAGGTCGGCCAGCAGGTTGTTGACGAAGCTCTCCTGCTGCCACTGCCGCTCCATGTCGTTCGGGTCGGTCTCCTTTTGCCGCCAGTCGTAGACGGGGGTGCGCTGCGGGTCGAATGTGCGCAGCAGCGCCAGCGCCCCCTCGTCGTATGCCTCGAGATCGAGCGCCTCCAGCCGGTCGGCCTCTTCGGCGTCGAGGCCGCTGAAGTCCTGCCATCCTGCGGCGGGGTTGTAGCGGGCGATCGTCTGCCGGGCGGCCGTGAGATTCTCCAGGTCGTGCTGTTTGAGCGTCGTGCGGTAGAGGCACGAGTCGAGCAGCAGCCGCGGCATCCGGGTCATCGTAAGTCCGTGCCGGCCGCCGAACGGCGATTTGACCTGCAGCAGCTCCTCCGTCGGGATATCCTTCAGTTCGAGCATCTCGGCGAAGCCCTGCCCGTCGTAGAGATAGACGCAGGTGTCGGGCTGCAGCGCCCCGCTGCGCAGCTGCGTCAGGACCGTGTCGGGCAGGTGCTGCGGCTGGAGCGCGATCTCCCGCACGCTGCGTTGGGCAATGTCCGACGCGAACATGAAGAAGAGCGTGAAGAAGATCACCGAGATGAACATGTAGAGCCGGAAGGGATGGACGTAGGAGTTGATCTTCCCGGCGTTGAACTCGCAGGTCAGCAGCCCCGGGCGGCGGAAGAGCAGCCAGAGCGTCTGCCACACCTTGCTGTCGAACTGGTAGACGTTCTCGAAATATTGCCGGATGTATTTCCAGAAGGGCTGCTCGATGTCGAGCGCATACTGCCCGCAGCGGCTGCAATACATGCCCTGGAGCCGCTCGCCGCAGTTCTTGCAGTGGGTGTAGGCCGGGACGGTGCGTTTGCGGATGCGCTTGAGCCGCCTGTATTCGATGCGCCTGAGCAGCGCCTGCCTGCGGGCTGCGAGCCGCTCGCGCAGGCCGGAGAAACGAACGGCGGCCGCGGCCGTATGGTCTGCGGAGCCTTCGGCTGCGACGCATTCCGATGCACGGACGGCGGATCCGGAGCCTTCCGATACGGGTTCGGCCGCGACGTCCTGCTGTGGGACAGCCGCCTCGCCGGCGGGGTGGTGATGTGGTTCGGGTCGTTCGTTTGCCGAAGTATCCGGCTGTGGCGTGCGCCCCTCTTCTGTCGGACGCTCCTGCTTTTTCATCGGGGTGGTTGATTGGGAATTGTGACCTGCAAAGATAATCTTTTTCGGCGGATTCCGCTCGATGAACGGGGCAAAAAAGTTCCGGCGCGGCCCGTCTGCCGCGCCGGAATGCAGCCGGCGGATTTGTCTCCGGTTATCGGAGCGCCTCGACGATCCGGTCGATCAGGGCGGGAATGGCGTGCTCGTCCTGCGCCGTGTAGAAGTTTCCGTCTACCTCCGTCGCATTTTCCGTGGCGACGGGTCCCTGCACGGCAGCGCGGGCCATCGGGTGCACGGCGACGCGGCGTCCTTTGGCCGTTCCGGCGAATCCGAACATCAGCCCGGCGGCGCAGTGGCCGATCATCAGCCTGCCGCTCTCGCCGAAGCGGTTGAGCACCTCCATCAGGTCGCGGTTCCACGCCTCGCCGGCATGCTCCGCAAAGACGGGAACGGCGTCGCCGCAGGCAAATACCAGGGCATCGTATTCCGACTCGTGCCCCTTCAGGTCGGCGATCACCCGGTCGGCCGTCAGCGCCACGCCCGAGTTGGCTTTGATCTGCGTCGTCTCCGCCACGGCGAAGAGCGTGCAGGGAATCTTGTGTTCGTAGAATGTCTCCAGGTACTGGAACAGACCCATCCCGTTGACGGGATTCACGGCCACGACGGCCACCTTCTTTGCCATACGCTTGTTTTTTTTTGAGTGAAACGTTAGTTACTTTTGATAAGTTCGTTATCTTTGTATACGGCAAATATATCCCCTTCCGGTCGAACCTGCAAGAGGGCACCGGAATGTGCGTCGGTTACCTTTTTGTACGCTTTACTGAAAACGACGAAGATGGAATCTGAAAAAAATTGGACGAATTTTCATCCGACGGGCAGTTGCCCGGTCCGCGACGTGCTGGCGCGTCTGGGTGACAAGTGGTCGATACTTGTGCTGATGACGCTGCACGCCAACGGCGTCATGCGCTTCAACGAGATCCGGCGGACGATCGGCGACATCTCGCAGCGGATGCTGACGGTGACCCTGCGTTCGCTCGAGCGCGACGGCCTGATCCGCCGCGAGCTCTTCGCCGAGGTGCCGCCGCGTGTCGAGTACCGCCTTTCGCCGCGCGGCGAGAGCCTGTTGCCGCACCTCTTTTCGCTTGTGGAGTGGGCTCAGCAGCACAAGGAGGCAATCCTCGAGGAGCGGGCCCGGCAGTAGGTCCGCTCTGGCGGTTGTCCTTTCCGAATGCGGCATCCGCTCCGCCCGGGGTGCTGGCCCGTTCTGTACGGAAGCTGCGTTCGCTCTGCCGGGAGTTTACCCTCCCCCGCTCGGGAGACGTCTCCGTTCCGCCGGGGAGTTTGGCTTCGCGTTTTGGCCGGAACGGGAAAGAAAAAACCGGACCTTCCGAAAAGGAAAATCCGGTTTTCGCGATTGACGACCGCGGTCCGTCCTATTTGCGGGCGGCCTTGGCGGCTACGGCCTTGTCCAGCTCGATGATGAAATCCGAGAGGACGTTCATGTAGTTGATGAAGGCGTCGTAGGCCGAATCGTAGGGGTTGAAGTAGGAGTGCACGTCGCCGTCCGAGAGCCACTTCGTCGCCATGTAGTAGAAGTGGTCCGAGGTCTGCATGAAGCTCCACACGTAGTCGAAATCGGGGCTCTTGAGGGCCTTGACCTTCTCCTTCTGTGCGTAGAGCTTCGAGAAGGCCTCGTTCTGCAGCTCGTTGCCGAGCCATGCCGTCACGTCGCGCTCCTCGTCGGCCCACGACATCACGTGCGGGCAGTGCAGCACCGAGACGGGCTGGTGCTTCTTGGCCGTTTCGCTCACCGTGGCGAACTCCAGGCCGCTCTTCTTGGCGAGGATCGCCTTCGGCAGCGCCCGCATGAACTCGAAGATGCCCGTTTCGGCTCCCTGGTGCTCGCCGAAGGTCTCGTAGTCCATGAAGAGGTTGATGACCTCACCCGGCGTATCCTCCGATGCAAGCCACGACACGTACTTGTCGGCCGTCAGCGGCCACTGATCCCAGTTCTTGTCCGAGAAGCGGAACGCAATGTCATCCGAGAGCTTGTAGTTGCGCAGCAGCAGACGCAGCTTCTGGTCGATGGCGTTGGCGTAGACGTAGTTGGGTGACTTCCAGCCCAGCACGTGCTTGGCACCCTCGGCCAGCATCGTGCGGAAGCCCATGCCGGCGACCATTTCGCCGATCTCGTCCGAGTAGATGAGCTCCGTGTTGCGGAAGGCGGTGGGCTTTACGCCGAACTCCTTCTTGAGCATAGCCATGTGGAGCTTCACCTGTTCGGTGAAGTCCTCCTTCGAGGCGAGCGAGGCGAGCGAGTGCGAGTAGGTCTCGGCCAGGAACTCCACGCATCCCGTGGCGGCGAGCTCCTTGAACGAGTCGAGCACCTCGGGTGCGAAGGCGCGGAACTGCTCGACAGCCGTGCCGGTGATCGAGAACGTGCAGCGGAACTTGCCCTTGTTCTCCTTGATGAGTTTCAGCAGCAGGGCGTTCATCGGCAGGTAGCACTGCCGGGCGACCTTCTGCATGATCGAGCGGTTGAGCAGGTCGTCCAGGTAGTTGTGGTCCTTGCCCATGTTGAAGAAGCGGTATTTCTTCAGACGCCAGGGCTGGTGTACCTGAAAGTATAAGCAGACGGTTTTCATAAGGTCAGTTTATTTTAGTGTTTCTTGTTTTCTTCGATTGCGGCTTCGTAGACTTTCTTGATCTTGGCTGCGGCGTCGTTCCACTTGAGGTTGGTGACCTCCTCGAGGCCCTTGGCGGCGAACATGCGGGCGAGGGCCGGGTAGGTGATCAGGGCGTAGATCGAGTCGGCAAGGGCGTCGACATCCCAGTAGTCCACCTTCACGGCGTAGTCCAGCACTTCGGCCACGCCGCTCTGCTTGGAGATGATGACCGGGACGTTCGAGCGCATGGCCTCGAGGGGCGAGATGCCGAAGGGCTCCGAAACCGACGGCATGACGTAGACGTCCGAGAGCTGGAACATCTTGTGCACGTCCTCGCCGCGGAGGAATCCCGTGAAGTGGAAGCGGTCGGCAATGCCCAGCCGGGCCACGCGGCGGACGATGTGGTTCATCATGTCGCCCGAACCGGCCATCACGAAGCGGACATTGGGTACGCGCTTGAGCACCTTGGCGGCCGCCTCGACGAAGTAGTCGGGCCCCTTCTGGTAGGTGATGCGGCCCAGGAAGGTGACGATCTTGTCCTTCACGCCGCGCTCGGGCGCCTCGGTCGAGTTCTCGGCGAAGCGCACGGCGTTGTGCACCGTGACGACCTTCTCGGGGGCGATGCCGTACTTGTTGATGACTATGTTGCGCGTGAGGTTCGACACGGCGATCACCCGGTCGGCGGCCATCATGCCGGCCCGCTCGATGGCGTAGACCTGCGTGTTGACGTGCTCGCCGCTGCGGTCGTACTCCGTGGCGTGCATGTGCACGACGAGCGGCTTGCCCGAGACGCGCTTGGCGGCGATGCCGGCGTAGTAGGTGAGCCAGTCGTGGGCGTGGATCACGTCGAACTGCCCCTCCAGGTCGCGGGCCACCTGGGCTGCGACCACCGCATAGCGGGCCACCTCCTCCATGAGGTTGGCGCCGTATTTGCCCGAGAAGGTGTAGCGCTGCTTCCAGGCGTCGGTCGTCGACCAGGTCTTCTGCCCCGTCTTGACATACTGCTCATGGTAGCTCTCGTACTCTTCGGGCGAGATGTAGGGCACCATGTTGGAATCGATGTGGATGAACGACATCTTCTCCAGCACGTCGTCCGCTCCGCTGCCGGTCGAGCCGTAGAGCGCCTCCACGTCGCTGGCGTTGACCACATGGATGAAGCGCTGGTCCTCGTCGCCGTAGGCGTGCGGAACCACGAACGTCACGTCGACGCCGTTGCGGGCCAGACCCCGCGTCATGCCGTAGCATGCCGTTCCCAGGCCACCCGCGATGTGGGGCGGAAACTCCCAACCGAACATTAAAACTCTCATAATTTATCTCCTCTAAATTTTAACTGTTTCTTCGTTCTTCGCCTGTACGCGTGGGGCGTTTCTCCCGGCTTCGAGCCGTCTCGCGTCCCGTACCACCCGCTCGGAGGCAGGTCCCTGCGGACCGCGCCTCTCCCGATTCTCTCCGATTGCGTGCGGACGTCGGACTTGTCCTCTTATTTCTTCTCCGTTTTTCTGACGGTGCGCCGTGCGGCGGGCTTCTTCTCCGCAGCCGTTGCGGCCTTCTTCTCCGTGCTCTTCTTCTCCGTGCTCTTCTTCTCCGTTGCCGTTGCGGCCTTCTTCTCGGCGCTCTTTCCTGCGGCACTCTTCCGGGGAGCCCGGGCGGGCTTCTCCGCGGCCTTGTGCTCGTGTGCGAGGTGCCAGATGTCCAGCACGGCGGCTACGCTCCAGGCCTGCGAAATGGCGCCGCGGGGCGAGAAGGGAGGATCGGCGTCGAAGAGCTCGGCAATCGAACCGATGCCGTAGCTCTGGATGTCCTCGTTGAAGTTGTCGAGCATCTCCTCGGCCTGCGGACGGAAGCGGTCTCCGTCGATGTCGAAGCAGGCGCGGACGTAGAACATCAGCAGCCAGGGCCATACCGAGCCGTTCTTGCCGGCGAAGTCACGCTCGGCGGGCGTACCGACCTGCGTGCCCCGGTAGAGCGGGTTGCGCGGCGAGAGCGTGCGCAGGCCGCGCGGGGTGAGCAGGTGCTGGCGCACCGTGCGGATCACTTCGAGCTGGGTCTCCGTGTCGAGCATCTTGTACTTCAGGCCGCAGGCGATGATCATGTTCGGGCGGATCGACTTGTCGGGGCCGTTTTCACCCACGTAGTCGGCCAGATAGCCTTCCGGCAGGCGGAAGAGCTCGTTGAACGACGCCTTCGTGCGCTCGGGCAGCTCCTTCCACTCCTTGACGAAGTCCTTGTCGCCGTTGGCTGCGGCCAGTTCGAGGGCGTAGCATACGGCGTTGTACCAGAGTGCGTTGACCTCGACCTGGTAGCCGTTGCGCGGCGTGACGGCCACGCCGTCGATCACCGAATCCATCCACGTGAGGGGCTGGTCGGCCGAAGCCCAGACGAGCCCGTTGTCGTTGAGGATCACGCGCCCGGCAACCCCCTTGCGGTAGTTCTCCAGAATGCCCTTCATGGCTGCTGCGTAGCGCTCCCAGACGGCCTTGGCGCCGATCTCCTTTTCGAGCTCCTGCAGCGTCCAGAAGAACCACAGCGGGGCGTCCGCCGCCACGGCGGCCGAGCCGTCGCCCGTGAACATGCCCTCCTTCATGTCGCGCACGAGCGTGTCGAGCGCGTCGATGCAGTCCTCCTTGTGGTTCTGGAGGATCGTGATGCCCGGCAGGGCGACGAGGGTCTGGCGCGTCGAGACGCCGTGCCACGGATAGCCCGAGATCACCTCCGTGCGGTTGCCCGGACGGCGGATCAGGAACTGGCGGGCCGAGTGCTCGAGGCAGCTGTGGAAGTCGACCTTGTGCGTGCGGCGGGCGATCGAGGCGGCGTATACCTCCTCGATGGTCTTCGTCGAACCCATCTCGTCGAGCGATGCCGAGAAGATGATGCTCTCGCCCTTCTTGAGTTCGGTTTCAAAGTATCCCGTGGTCATGAGGTCCTCGTGGCCGTCGTATCCGCGGGCGATGTCCTGCAGGTACTCGAAGTTGTAGTACCAGTCGGGTGCGGGGACGAACTCCGTTCCGGGCTTGCTCGTCTGGAGGTAGAGCCACGGGAACGACTCGTAGAGGCGGCACTTCACGCCGTTGACGGCGGGGTAGGAGTGGCCGCAGGCCTCCATGTTGGCGTGCGTGAGTTCGTGCTTGTCGCGGAAGGCGAGGAACGGGCGCAGGCGCAGTTTCGTCTCCGAATGGGCATCCACGAGCGTGTAGCGGATCATCAGCTGCGTGCGCTTGTGGATCCAGAGCATCTCCTTGCGGAGGATGACGCCGCCCACGCGGTAGGTGATCGTGGGGGTCGGCGTATACTCGAAGTCGGTGATGTACTTGTGTCCGCGGGGTTCGTAGACGCCCGGGAAGCGGTGCAGGGCCAGGTTGAACGCCTGGTCATGCTGGATGATGGTCTCGTCGAGCGACGAGAGCAGGACGTAGGTCTTGTCGCTCTCGTCGATCGGGGCGACGATCAGTCCGTGGTAACGGCGGGTATTGCAGCAGACGATGGTGGTGCTCATGTAACCGCCGATGCGGTCCGTGGCGAGCATCTCACGCTGGAGCGAATACTCGAGGTTGCTCAATTCGCTTTTCTCGAAAGTTAGTGCTGACATATTTCTGGTTTTTACGGTTCGCTCTATAAAGATATTGAAAATTTCGCGTTCCCGGAGCGGGTTTTTTGAAAAAACAACATCTTTTTTGTCCTCTTCTGCCGTTTTCTTACCGTCCGGAGCCGTTATGCCCACTTCACGAGGGCGAAGTCCATGCGGTGCGGCAGATTCGGGTTGCTCGGGTAGACACGCAGCGCCACGTCGAACGTACCGGTCTCGTCGGGCGTGTAGTCGAGCGTGTAGGTCACCAGACTGCCCTCCGTCTTGACGCGTTCGAGCTGGATCGTGCGGATGACGTTGAGGCTCTGTCCGCCGACGATCTGCTGGGCAACGACCATCTCGACGCCGATGTCCTCGGGCCGCAGGTTGGCCACGTCGAGCTTCACCTCGAAGTGGTACTTTTCACCCACGTAGACGGCCTCCTTGTTGATCGTCACGCGCTGTACGTCGACGACGCGCACCTGGTCCCATGCGGCCGAAACCTTGCGTTTCCAGGCGGCGATCTCGCGGGCCAGCTTGTAGCCGCCCTCGACGATGCGGTGCTTGCGTGCGGCGAGCTTGTTGTAGAAGCGGTTTTCGTAGTCGATCAACTGGCGGTTCATCGTGAAGTTCGCGGCGATGTCGGCCACGCACTTCTTGATCGAAGCCACCCACTCGTGCGGAATGCCGTCGGCGCTGCGGCGATAGTAGAGCGGTGCGATCTGCTCCTCGATGGTGTTGTAGATCATCTCGGCGTCGAGTTCGTCCTGGAAGTGCTGGTCGGTGAAGGTCCGCTCCATGGGCAGGGCCCAGCCGGCCCCCTCCTTGTAGCCCTCGACCCACCAGCCGTCGAGTACCGAGAACTGCATCACGCCGTTCATGACGCACTTTTCGCCCGACGTACCCGAGGCCTCGAGCGGACGCGTCGGCGTGTTGAGCCATACGTCCACGCCCTGGACCATGCGGCGGGCGAGCTCCATGTCGTAGTTCTGCAGGAAGATGATCTTGCCCACGAACTGCGGCATGGCGGCCACCTCGACGATGCGCTTGATGAGGTCCTGTCCCGGCTTGTCGTTCGGGTGTGCCTTGCCCGCGAAGATGAACTGCACGGGGCGCTCCTTGTTGTTGACGATGGCCGAGAGGCGGTCGAGGTTCGTGAAGAGCAGGTAGGCGCGCTTGTAGGTGGCGAAGCGGCGGGCGAAGCCGATGGTCAGCACCTCGGGCTTGATGCCCTCGATGATCTGCAGCATCTGGCGCGGCGAGTCGAGACGCACCTGCTTGGGGTCGCTGTAGCGTTTGCGGATATGCTTGACGAGGCGGTTCTTGAGCTTCATGCGCTCACCCCAGAGCTCCTCGTCGGGGATGTTGTGCACCTTCTGCCAGGCCGGGATGTCGTAGACGTGGCCCTCGAACCCTTCGGGGAAGTAGCGGGCGTAGAGGCGGCGCAGCGACGTGGCGATCCAGGTCGGGAAGTGCACGCCGTTGGTGACGTAGCCGATGTGGAGCTCGTTCTTGAAGTAGCCCGGCCACATGTTGCCCAGAATCTCCTTCGACACCTCGCCGTGGAGCCACGATACGCCGTTGACCTCCTGCGAGAGGTTGCAGGCCAGCACCGACATCGAGAACTTCTCGTTCGGGTCGTTGGGGTTGGTCTTGCCGAGGTTGATGTACTGCTCCCAGGTGATGCCCAGCACGTCGGGGTAGTGCGACATGTACTGGCGGATCATCGACTCGGGGAAGGCGTCGTGACCGGCCGGCACGGGCGTGTGCGTCGTGAAGAGCGACGACGAGCGGATCACCTCCAGCGCCTCCGAGAAGGAGAGCTTCTTGTGGTTGACGAGCTCGCGGATGCGCTCGATGCCGATGAAGGCGGCGTGTCCCTCGTTGCAGTGGTATACGTCGTGCTTGATGCCGAGCTTGCGCAGGGCGCGGATGCCGCCGATGCCGAGCAGAATCTCCTGCTTGAGGCGGTTCTCCCAGTCGCCGCCGTAGAGGTAGTGGGTGATCTGACGGTCCTCCTCGAGGTTGTCCTCGTAGTCGGCGTCGAGCAGGTAGAGGTCCGTGCGGCCGACCTGGCACTTCCAGACGCGCGCCGAGAGCGTGCGGCCCGGGAAGGCGATGGTCACCGTGACCCAGCCGCCGGCCTCGTCACGCACGGGCGAGATGGGCAGCTTGAAGAAGTTCTGCGCCTCGTAGGTCGCCTCCTGTGCGCCCTGGGCCGAGAGCCGCTGCGTGAAGTAGCCGTAGCGGTAGAGCAGACCCACGGCCGTCATCGGGACGTTCTTGTCCGACGCCTCCTTGAGGTAGTCGCCGGCGAGGATGCCCAGACCGCCCGAGTAGATCTTCAGAGACGAGTGCAGGCCGTACTCCATCGAGAAGTAGGTGATCGAGGTCGCCTTCGGATCGGGTTTTTCATTCATGTAGTCGCGGAACTGCGCGTAGACACCGTCGAGTTGTGCGAGGAAGACGTCGTCGTGCTCGAGCTCCTTGAGGCGCTCGACGCTCAGCTTGTCGAGGAAGACGATCGGGTTGCGCTCGCACTCGGTCCAGAGCGTCGGGTCGATGTTCTCGAGCAGGTCGCGGGCGCCCGGGTTCCAGCACCACCAGAGGTTGCGCGAGAGCTCCTCGAGGGCGTGCAGGCGCTTGGGCAGCGTCTTGTCGACCATCATGCGGTTCCAGTTGGGTTTCTCGACGAAGAGCTGCTGGCGCACGAAGTTGATCTGCTCGGTCTTGGCGCCGCCGTCGTCCAGCACGGCGCGGTTCGTGCGCACGATCGAGCTCTCGATCGCATCCGAGTAGGCGTCCTCATAGGCCTTGTAGAGGTGCTCCCAGAGGGCCGTTTCGGCGATCTCGTAGGCCGAGACGCGCGCCTCGTTGACGTGCTTCTCGTCGAGCAGGCTGAAGCGCAGCAGCGCGTCGGCGATCTGCTGCTCGGCCTCCTTGTCGTTGTAGTCGTCGCGGCGGATGATCTCCACGCCGGTGTGCGTGCGCTGCTTGCTGACCCAGAGGCCGAAGCCGGCGAGCGTCGTGGTGATCGTCGGGACGGAGAAGGCCACCGACTCCAGCGGCGTGTAGCCCCACGGCTCGTAGTAGGAGGGGAAGACCGTGACGTCCATGCCGACGAGCAGCTCGTAGTAGTCCTTGTTGAAGATGCCGTCGCTCTTGTTCAGGTAGGTGGGCACGAAGATCACCTTGACCTTCGAGTCGGCCGTCGTGAGCACCGACCCGGCCAGGGCGTTGACGATGGGGTCCCACGTCTGGTTTTCCAGGTAGTGTGTCGAGTATTTGTACTGGCTGTCGTCGATGGGCTTCGACGGGTCGGCCAGATGGGCCTGCAGGTCGACGCGCGGGCCGCGGTTGCCGGCCGGCACGGTGATGTAGGCGAGCACCTCGCGCTGGAGACGGTCCGAAGCGGCCAGCTGCTTGAGCGACTCGATGAAGACGTCGAGCCCCTTGTTGTGGAACTCGTAGCGGCCGCTTGTGCCGATGATGAGCGGATCGGTGGCGAACTTGCGGCCCAGGCAGGCCTCGGCCACGGAGATCATCGCCCGGCGGGCCTCGGCGCGCTTGGCGACGTACTCGTCGCCGCTCCATACGAAGTCGTTCTCAAAGCCGTTGGGCGTCACGCCGTCGACCTCGCGGCCGAGCAGGTACTTGCACTCCGAGGCGGTGATGTCGCTCACGGTGAGGAACTCGTCGTGGTACGTGGCGGCCATCTTCTCGATCGAGTGCTTGGCCGTGACGTTGAACTGGCGGGCCAGCTCGTCGGCGTTGAACTTCGAGAGGTCGTTGTAGAGGGGCAGGCGGTTGCCGGCGATGCAGCGGCCCATGATCGTGGCGTGCGTCGTGAAGACGGTGGCCACATAGGGGGCGTGCAGACGCAGGTAGAGACCGCCGGCGGCGGTCATCCATTCGTGGAAGTGGGCGGCGACCTTTTCGGTGGCCGTGCAGAAGGTATCGACATAGGAGGCGATGACCTTGCCGGCGGCCCAGCCGAAGAGCACCGGCTCGATGTAGTCCCACTGTCCCGAGATCGAATCGACGTGGTAGCTCTCCCACAGGCTCTTCAGGATTTCGTCCTTGCGCGGGATGAGCGACGAGAAGTCGACGAGGATGACCATCGGCTCGCCCTTGATCTTCCAGCGTCCCACGCGGATGCGGATGCCCTCGTTGTAGACGTTCTGGCGCCATGCCTTCAGCAGGTTGGGGTCCTCCTGGAATTCGGGGTTCACGCCCTCGTGCGAGAGGTCGGGACCCAGCAGAATATAGCGCTCTCCGAATTTGCGGATGGCGGTTTGCGTCTTGGTCGAAATGACGGTGTGGATACCGCCGACTTTGTTGCATACCTCCCAGCTTACCTCGAACAGGAAGTCGGGGGACAATTTCGCATTGCTCATATACTTTTGTAGTTTTTCCGTGATCCGGTTTGATTTCCGGCCGCAAAGGTAATACTTATAATTATATAATACAACCCGAAATGCAGTTAATAAAATTATTTAAGAATAACTTAACATTTCAGGGTCACGAATTTGGACCTTGCGTCAGGCCTCGAACAGCGATTCGATGACCGCGTCGCTGACGAGGAAGTGTTCGGGCGGAACGGCCATGCGTCCGGACGAAATGCGCAGCGTGCCGGCCGCAATCCACCGGGCGGCCTCGCGCCGCAGCCGCTCGGCGCGTTCCGCACCGAAGCGCTGCCGCAGCTCCTCGAGGCAGATCCCCTCGGCCGTGCGCAGCCGTGTGAGCAGGTACTCGTTGAAGCGGTCGTGCTCGGTGAGCTGCTCCGCTTCGGCCTCTTCGCCGTCGATGTAGCGGGCGACGGAGGCGACGTTCCAGTGACGCTCCCGTCCGTCGAACGAGTGGGCCGCGGGCCCGATGCCGAGGTACTTTTCGCCGTGCCAGTAGGCGGCGTTGTGGCGGGCGCGGAATCCCGGGCGGGCAAAGTTCGAGACCTCGTAGTGCTCGTACCCGGCCCCGGTCAGCGTGCGGTGCACGGTGAGGAACTCCTCCTCGCTCACCTGCTCCTCCACGGGGCGGAAGCTGCCGCGGGCCGCCCGCCGCCCGAAGGCCGTGTCGGGTTCGACGGTGAGGTGGTAGGCCGACACATGCTCCGCCTCCAGCGCGAGGATGCCGTCGAGCGTGCGGCGCAGCGAGTCGCCGCCGAATCCCGGGACGCCGAAGATCAGGTCGACGGTAAGGTTGCCGAACCCCGCCTTGCGGGCCGCGCGGCCCGCCTCGACGGCCTGCCGGGCCGTGTGGCGGCGATTCATCAGGCGCAGGCAGTCGTCGTCGAGCGACTGGATGCCGATCGAGAGGCGGTCGATGCCCGCCTCGCGCAGGGCGTCGAGGTAGCGGGGCGTGAGGTCGTCGGGGTTGGCCTCGAGCGTGGTCTCCTCCGTGGCCGAGCAGTCGAACAGCCCGGCTGCATGGTCGAGCAGCGCCCGCAGCTGCTCCGGCGTGCAGAGTGACGGAGTGCCGCCGCCGAAGTAGCGCGTGCGGACCGCCTCGCCGCCGAGGTACTCCCGGCGGCTCTCCAGCTCGCGGTGCATCGCCTGCAGCGTCTCCGGGAGCCGCGCCGTTTCGACGCTCTTGTAGAAGTCGCAGTAGGCGCAGATGCGCTTGCAGAAGGGGATGTGGAAGTAAAGTCCGGCCATGGCTATCAAAATTAGCAAAAAAATCGCTCCTCCGGCGCAATTTTATCGGAAAAGCGGACGTTTTGACATAAAAGTTGCATCGGGGAGCCTTGTCTGCGTGTGTCTGCTGCGGCCGCACCGGGTTGCGGCGTGGTGTGCCGGGCGGTTCGGCCGGGTGCATCCGTCCCCGGGCGGAGCCCCTTGCCGGGTGTTTGATGAGGCTGCTATGGTTCTGTGATTTAGTCGGTTACATGGGGAGTGAAAAATAATAAAATTTTTTTGTAATTTTTACTGTTATTTTTTTCACAAGTCTGAAAGTTTTTCTACCTTTGTGCCGTCGGAACTCGGTTTTTCCGGGCGACGCGGGGGGGTGCCGCGTGAGGCGACGATCCCCGGCGGCCGGTGACGGGAAGGTCCGGTGGACGGTCTCGGACGGGACGGTTCGGTGGTGATCCCCGGCAGCCGGTCTCTGATGGGAAAGTCGGGTAGCAACCCCCGGCAGCCGGTTTCTGACGGAAAGACCCGGCGACGATCCCCGGCGGATGTCTCCGACGGAAGATGCCCCGCAGAGGGGCTGCGGCAGGCGGGCGGAAGCCCGGCCGGCAGAAATAATAAGGTTTTTGAGGTTTTATTAAATAACAAACGACTATGGACAAGATGGATTTGAGAAAGTACGGGATCACGGGTGTGACCGAGATCGTGTACAATCCCTCCTACGACGAACTCTTTCGTGAGGAGACCAAGAAGGGCCTGCGCGGCTACGAGAAGGGTCAGCTGACCGACATGGGTGCCGTGAACGTCATGACGGGTGTCTACACGGGCCGTTCGCCCAAGGACAAGTTCTTCGTCATGGACGAGACCACCAAGGATACGATCTGGTGGACCTCCGACGAGTACAAGAACGACAACAAGCCCGTGACGAAGGCTACGTGGAAGGAGCTGAAGAAGATTGCCGCCCAGGAGCTCTCGGGCAAGAAGCTCTACGTGGTGGATACCTTCTGCGGCGCCAACGAGAACACGCGTCTGAAGATCCGCTTCATCATGGAGGTGGCCTGGCAGGCACACTTCGTCAAGAACATGTTCATCCGTCCGACCGACGCCGAGCTCGAGGAGTACGGCGAGCCCGACTTCGTGGTGCTCAACGCCTCGAAGGCCAAGGTCAAGGACTTCAAGCGCCTCGGTCTGAACTCCGAGACGGCCGTTGTCTTCAACCTCACGGAGAAGATGCAGGTGATCATCAACACCTGGTACGGCGGCGAGATGAAGAAGGGTATGTTCTCCTACATGAATTACCTGCTGCCTCTGAAGGGCATCGCTTCGATGCACTGCTCGGCCAACACCAACGAGAAGGGCGAAACGGCCATCTTCTTCGGTCTGTCGGGTACGGGCAAGACCACGCTGTCGACCGACCCGAAGCGTCAGCTCATCGGTGACGACGAGCACGGCTGGGACGACGACGGCGTCTTCAACTTCGAGGGCGGCTGCTACGCCAAGGTCATCAACCTCTCGAAGGAGAACGAGCCCGACATCTGGAACGCCATCCGCCGCAACGCACTGCTCGAGAACGTGACGGTAGGCCCGAAGGGTGCGATCGACTTCGCCGACAAGTCCGTAACGGAGAACACGCGCGTGTCGTACCCGATCTTCCACATCAAGAACATCGTCAAGCCCGTATCGAAGGCTCCGGCCGCCAAGAAGGTGATCTTCCTCTCGGCCGACGCATTCGGCGTGCTGCCCCCGGTTTCGATCCTGACGCCCGAGCAGACGAAGTACTACTTCCTCTCCGGCTTCACGGCCAAGCTGGCCGGCACGGAGCGCGGTATCACGGAGCCCACGCCGACCTTCTCGGCCTGCTTCGGCGCCGCCTTCCTGTCGCTGCACCCCACCAAGTACGGTCAGGAGCTCGTTAAGCGCATGCAGCAGTCGGGCGCTACGGCCTACCTCGTGAACACGGGCTGGAACGGTACGGGCAAGCGTATCTCGATCAAGGATACGCGCGGCATCATTGACGCCATCCTCGACGGTTCGATCGACAAGGCCCCGACGAAGATGATTCCGATCTTCGACTTCAAGGTGCCGACCGAGCTGCCGGGTGTCGACCCTGCCATCCTCGATCCGCGCGACACGTACCAGAACCCCGCCGACTGGGACGTAAAGGCCAAGGACCTCGCCGGCCGCTTCATCAAGAACTTCACGAAGTTCACCGGCAACGAGGAGGGCAAGAGCCTGGTTGCTGCCGGTCCGAAGCTGTAACGAACAATCCGCGGAGGAGCTGCCGTCCGAATGGACGGTGCCCCGACCGTGACGCAATCCGGAGCCGTGACCCCGAAAGGGTCGCGGCTCTTTTTTTGTGTCCGCCCGGCTGTCTATTGTCTGTCTCTTTGCCCGGCCGTTCGCCGTCCTGCTCGTCCTTCCTCCCGCCTCCCGTTCTCCTACCCGCCTTCTTTCTGCCCGCCTCCTCCCGCCCGCCCTGTCTCTTCTACACATCTCCGAGCCCACGAGACATCTC
>ERZ1026956.19-NODE-19-length-97953-cov-16.581146_pt1 | contig 97953 bp, 123 predicted proteins | sample MGYA00519301_ERZ1026956 | MGnify/ENA primary metagenome ERZ1026956 (study PRJEB26926, sample SAMN06164521) | human gut metagenome | biome: ENVO:00009003; feature: ENVO:2100002; material: ENVO:00002003 | host: Homo sapiens | place: USA | collected 2012 ...
CGAGATCCTGAGATGTCTCGTGGGCTCGGAGATGTGTATAAGAGACAGGGTAAAACTTATTTCGTTATGGCTCGAAGAGTAAAACACAATGTAGGAGATCGACATCCAGTAAATCCATGGGTATGGACAGAATATAAGCCAGGCAAATTTAACTGGCGAGTTGATAAGAACCTTATTAAGCAACAAAAATCGGCCGGTGATTCCAGCGATGATGATTCCAGCGATGATTCGAAAATATCAAAGCTGGAAAAATGGGCCGCCGGAACTACGGTAGATACGTTGCTTAAAGTGGTGAATAACCCCAAAGGTAATGCTCAATTGCGTAAGGTAGCTTATGATGAACTTAATAAGCGCGACGGAGTAGATAAGAGCAAGATAGATACTTCAGGTACGCTTGCGGCATTGCTTAAAATGACGAGTTCAAGCCCGAAGCAAGATGCTATTGCCAGCACTTCTCCTTCAGCAAAGGTAGATGTAAACGACGGAGAGGGTGGTAACGACGATGGTGAAATAACCGAGGACTGGTTCTTGAATCCTGACGATCCTCGTATTCAAAAGCAATTCAACAAATTACAAAATAAGCAAGATCGTATAGCTTACGACCGCTTTGTTTACAAGATGAAGCGTAAGGATCCGGATTATGCTCCTCCGGTTGAGGTAATGCAGGATCTTAACCGTCAATATCTTGCTTTCCTCGATAACGACGAACAACGGTTTATGATATCGGCCGGTGGCGCTGGTATTGGTAAAACATACGGTTTCAAGAAAATTGCGGAGCTTCTTAACAAAAAGCCGTTCGACGCTGAAACCGATAAACCGGGTGATGACGATTATGATTATGTGGAATTAGCCGATATTCAGTCTAAGAAACAGCTTTTGAATGTACTGAAATATCATAACGGTAAAATTCTGCTTTTCGACGATACTGATACTGTTATTACGCGAAGCGATTTAGCTTCAGTAATGAAAAAAGCTACAGCCACTTCAGGTAAGCGTATTGTAGGAGATCCAGATGATGTAAACAGCAATTTCGTTTTCACAGGTCGTATTATAGTTATGACCAACAAGAATTTAACGGAATTGTCTAAGAATCTTGATACAAAAGCGGTGCTTTCTCGTGCTACGCTTAATTCTGAAATTTATCTTACGGTTGACGAGACTATTGAAGTTTTGAGAGATCGTATATATGATATGGACGTGCCGCAAGCTCCTCATTTGAGCGACCCAGAGGCAGATAAAGAAGAGCGCCGTCAGCTTCTTGATTTAATCATTAAGAATAAGGATAAGATCGATCCGGCTAAATTCACTACTCGAACGTTTGGTAATATTTTGAGTGCTAAACGTAATACCGAATTAGGTAATAATTTTGCTAAAAAGGGAACGGCATGGACGAAGCTCATCGGTAGTAAGCAAAATCAGTGGGAAAAGATGGCCATCAATGCCTTAACAAAGGCTGTTGACGAAGATATTGCTCCTGCTGTAGTAGATGAGTTAAGTAAGGCAGAAGATCTCTTGGACGGGATCGAAAAAGGTTCTTTTGCTGAAAAACTGAATCGCAGTAATTGCGATGAAATGACTCTCGAAAAAGCAGAAACGATTCTTTTTGGTTAACATGGGAAATTTACGAAAAGCGTTGGAGACAATAGCCCTTAACAATGCGCAAGGGCTTGTCTCCGATGCTATATTAGAAAAGGCTTGTGAAGCCTATAAGGAGCGATCAGAAGATTTTGTGGATAGTTATGAGTATAATTTATTCGTAACTAAATCTCTTTACGACCATATTAACGGTGTTCCACAAGATTCTGAAATCGCGAAGGCGATAATGCCAGGTCAAACAAAAGTTGTTAATGGTGTTGTGTATATATGGACGCTTACTCCAAATGCTAAAACAACTTATGATTGGCGTGTTTACAATCCCACAGGGAAGAATAAGGCTAACGATAATTCAAGTAAGGCAAAGGCACCTAAATCTTCAGCAAAGGCAGTTAATGACATGTTCCCGAAAGATCCGTCAGAGCTTGTCTTTGTGAAGAATTTAGGCGGTTCTACAGGAGCTAAATTGATGAAAGACGCAAAAGGACGCGAATTTGTAGTCAAAAGCTCTAAGAATACGAACAACGCTCATGTGCTTTCAGAATATTACGCTTCGCAAATTTATAGTCTTTGCGGTCTTGATACGCCAGACTATGAATTATACGATGACGGTAAGGATGTTACGCTTATATCGCATTATATGCGAGGCGTTAAAGCTCCAACTCTCAATGATTATGCCGAATTAGCAAAAGGTTTTGTTGTCGATACGTTTTTGGCAAACTGGGATGTTTATCAAAACGATAATTGCCTGGTAGATGGTGCCGGTAAGGTATATCGAGTAGACAATGGCGGTTCGTTGAATTTTAGAGCGCAAGGTGCTACGAAACCTTTCGGATCTAAAATAGATTGGGATAATATGGTTAGATATAATCAAGCTATATTTTCTCAATTGAAGATTGAAGACGTAATTAAGCAAATAGACGATTTGAAGGCCCGTAAAGATCAGATACTTTCGTACGCTGAAACCGGTGCTTTACAAAAAGTTCAGCCACAATTGAAAGGCATACTCGAAGCACGTTTCGACGATCTTGATCGAATACGAGGCCAATATGAGGTGCTGTTACAACGGCAAAATAGAAAGGTTAAACCGAGAAAAATAAAACCGGCAAGCGAAATGTATCGCGATTTTAGCGATGATGAAATAAACAGCTTGTGGGCTAACGCTACTGGTAATACGCCAGGCAATAAATTGACGCACGTTGGAAGTAACGGTTGGGATCTGCTTTCCACTATTTGTAAAATGCGCGGATTCGACGTTAGGCCGGACGTTGTAGACGACGCTACTTTCTGGAAAAAGGTGGCAAGTTCTAAACGGCATTTATTCCGCGGTGTGTCTGCCAGGGGTCGTGATAAAACTTATTATTCGGATGATTTTAAGTTTAACGACAATTGTTTCTACGGTAATACTGGTATTTACGGCGAAGGAATATATTTCCATGTTAATGATTCTCATGACGCAGATAAGACGCCTACTGGGTATAAGAGCTCGGGAGCTTATAGTCATGCCAGATCATATGCAGGAAGTACCGGTGATATTATAGAGGCGGTAATTGATGATTCAGCTAAAATTGTTAAAGTCGATGACGTTCTTAAAGAAGTAGAGTCAATGAGTAACTCCAACAATAAGGCACTTAAAAAGGCTCTCGATGAACAGAAAAAGGCTGAAGACGAATACAATACCGCTAAAAGTGAATTGAACAATTTGTCACAAAATACAGAGAAGAAGGTGCGTACTGATATGCATTACGACGACTTCTCGTATAGTGACATACCGATGCAAATAGACCAGGTAATAGATTGGGGTGCTATAGACGTTGACGGTAAACCTAATTACATATCTTTTGATGATTTTGTTGGAAATCATTTGAGTAATTGGGTTAAGAGAAATGGCGGATCTATAACGCTTAAAGGCGACAAGGGTACTGAAACTTACGTTATTAAAATGCCTAATTCAACCGAGCAATTTATGTTCTCGCGTTTTAGGTATGAAAATAATGCTATAAAGCGTAAAAATGCCTTTGCCCGACCTTACCATTATATGGTAAAGCAATTTAAAGATTACATAATGCGCGAGCACTATGGCAGAATAGAAGATGCTGTTCGTAAGGCGGTTGATAATCTTGGCGACGAGACTCAACGACTTAAAAAGGTCATGAAAGATAAACTCGATGCCTACAATACAAAGACCGATGAGGTTAAAAGAATTAAGACCGCCGGTGTGGGAGATCCTAATAAGGATATATATGCCGCTATTTATAGCAACAGGTATAATACCGAGGTTCTTGGAGTTTATGCGGCTTTGAAAGGATATGACGCTATGATTCAGCCGAACGGAAATTGTAGTGGTAATTCTTTCTTGATAGTATTTAATCGTTCGAAAATAACGGCAAGAAAATAGTTATGGAAACTAAACTTAATATAACAAGGGAAGTTTTGAGTTCCGTTGCTGGCGGTGTGGCTTTAAGGTACATAGATTTGGATAAACCGTCGCAGATAATACCTTTTAAGGGCGAATTTCCAATGTTGAATTCGATAGATTCTAAAGAGTTTAGACGGCTTATTAAAGAGACGATGACTCTTATGGAATTGCCTGAATTATATCAACAAATAGCCGTGGAGTGTCTCCGTATTTCAGCTATTGAAGATGGATTCAAGGAATATCTACAAAATCGTGCGATAAGCGTTGACGAATTCTTAAAGTTGAACAACAGCGATAAGGCTGATTACTTGTTCGATTATATGAATTCAAATTCCATATCTTACGAATCACTTAAAATTAACATAAATTATGGCAAAAATTACGTACGATAATGCCGATTCCGTAAAAATAAACGATTCGGTTAAGGAACTGATAAATGAAGTGGCAGATGCTACGAATAATCCGGAAGTAGTTATCACTTCAACATTACGCACTCCGGAAGTGCAGGCGCACGCTATGGCTAATAACCTTTATAACGGTAAACGGATACGGTATCGCGCACCAGGGCAGGCTGTAGTGAAGGTCTTTGATGATAATTGTAAAAAATTAGCGCGGTCAGAAGTGGAAAAGCTGATGGTGGCTGAAATAGAACGCCAGGCACAAATGGGGCAGAGAGTATCACTTCATTGCGTTACTGAAGAAATGTACCGGCAGTGTAATATAATAGATTTATCTGTTACGCGCATGAAGAATCCACGCGACTTTACAAATGAGTTAGCAAAGAAGGATAAATGCCGTAAGATAATTACTCCGCTTGCTGATGGTAAATATATCAGCAGTAAAATTTCAGTTGATGCTGGAGAACCGGCATTGCATGTAGAAATAAACGCTTAACAATTATCATTGTAAAAACTAAAAAAATATTTATATGCCGAGTTTCATAGATATAGCCACGCTTACGAAGCGTGCAGCAATAACCGGTCAGGAAGAGTTTCAAGTTTCAGCCACTGAAAAAGTTACATCTGAGCAGTTAGCAAAATTTGCGCAGATGCTTACCGGGTTTTCGACTATTAACACAACTGACGGTGTTATTAACGGCGAATCAAATTTACTCGGAGCTTTACAAGTGCTTTATAAGTTAAGCTCTGGAAATGGCAAAATTCGTATGCTTAACGGGGGTAATACCTTCGGATTTGCATATTGCGATATGTACATGAGCGGCTTTATCGTAGAGGTAGAAATCGGACAAGCGTATTGGATACTGGACGATAATTCATTTAATGGCGATTATTCTACCGTTACAGATGATGAAATAGTTAACGCTATACGAAATAATGGTAATTGCGCTCAACTTGGATGCGTGCCAATTTATGATTGGAAGGATATATACAGTAATTTTTATACGTTAGCTACTCCAATAAACAGTAAAACTAAAATCGTACCTGTAATAAGTACATCTAATCTTTCAAGTGGTCCGCAGACTACAGCACCTTACGTTGGTTTTGCTTTTATTATTTCCAATGATTCTTCTTATAAGGTAGCGTATTTTGTAGTTGACGGTAATGGTGATTTTTACTACGCTTTTGTCACACAGACAGGTAGTGATATACCTGCCGATAATATTACTTGGAATAAAATAGGTAATGGAGGTGTTTCTACTATTACAATAACCGATTTTAATGCTCCGGCTCCGTTGGCTGGATTGCCAAGTAATGTATTTATACCAATTTGCAGTGTAGGAGGTGTTAATACTCCGTCTGACGATATTGTTGCTATGTATGGGTATGCTGTTGTTAGGAATGATAATTCCATACTGTATTTAATGCACGCCTTTGACATGGGCTTTAATTTTTTAGGAAATTATACGGGTATTTTCTCTAACCTTAATACAGATTGGTTTAAAGAAAATGCCACTGCTGTTAAGATATCTAAAACGAGTAGCGGGTCATTTAGTTTTTCTCCATTGCAATTTTCAACAGATGATGGTGAATCTTACGGTAGTGGAAGTGTTTATACAAAAATTGATTTTTTAGGGAAACATACTATTCAAGTATATGGACAATTGTACATAAAAAATACACAAGGCAATATGTATTCTGCGTTTCCGTTTAATGTAATGTTAGACGGCAAAAATACAAATGAGTTGGAAACGCAAAATATTAATGTATGTAAAGGTATTTTTAATACTTCTAATAGTTATTATATTACAGCGTCTTTTCAAAATAGCAGAGGCAATAATGTTGTACTTTTTGAATTTGGTGCAGATTTAGATACAACTATTTATCTTAAAATAATGGGAGTTAATCTTATAGATTGATTATTCTATGTTTAAGGATGATAATTTTAGCTTTTGGTGCCCTGTTGGGTGTATTGAAAAAGCTACTGATGAAAACGGCGCTCCGGTAATGCGTATAGGCGGTATTGCCTCTACTATTGACGAAGATGCTGATGGCGAATCTTTAGATCCTTCGGGATTTGATATAGAACCGTTGAAGAAGTCTGGAATGGTAAATTGGCACCACCAGGCAAAAAATTCACCAGCGGCTATTATCGGAGAACCGTCAAAGGTGGAATTGCGTCCAGAAGGGTTATGGATTGAGAGCGATTTGTACTCTTCTTCTCCAATGGCGTGTGAAGTATATGAGTTAGCTAAAACTCTCGAGCAGAACAGTAAGACACGGCGTCTTGGCTATTCTATTGAGGGTAAGGTATTAAAACGAGCTTCCAATGACAAGAAATCGCCTTTATACAAGAAAATACAAAAGGCGGTAATAACCGGTGTTGCCGTTACTCATATGCCTAAAAATCCACACACGTTCGTAAACATCATAAAAGGACAAATAGACGTGGATAACGAGCAGGAGGATTTTGAAGAAGATGAAGAAAAAGCTACTACTACCGAATCAGCCGCTCCATTGAAAAAGGAGTCGATTGACGGAGTTAAAAATCAAGTTTTTTCAAAATCTTGCGTAATGGAGCGTATTTTTCGCGACATACCAAATATTACAATACCGAATGCTGAATCAGTGTACAATTTAATCAAAAGTATATCAGCTATGAACAAGAAAAAGAGTATCACGGCCGAAGACATCGAAAAGGCTTATGCGGCTCTCGAAATAACCCCTACGAGGGATATTGAGGAAGACGTGAATAAGGGCGACGATTCTGAAGGTCAAATGGGTGAAGAGGATGAAACTCATGACGACGAACCGCGTAAGGTAGCAGATCCTGAAGAGACGGAAGAAGAGGGTGAAGTCGATGACGATGAAGTAGAAGAGTCGAAAGGCGGTAAGGTAAAAAAGGGCAACGACGATTCTGATATCATCAAGGCCATTGCCGGTATTGGTAACGAATTTAAGACCTATATCCGAGCTACGGCAGTCCTTATTAACGATCTTCGCCAAAAACGCGCTGAAGATGCTGAAAAGATTAGCGCTTTAGAAGACATTATCAAGGGACAGACCGATACCATTAACTCTTTCAATGAACGTTTAGAGTCGTATGGTAATTCAGTGCCTCGTCCTAAATCATTGCGTTCTTCTACGGTTGTAGACCGTAATTTCAGCAAGGGCGGTAATTCAGGCGAAACGATCGAAAAGGGTAAATCGTCAACGGTTATTTCCATGTCTAAGAATCCGCAAGCAATAGCCGCACTTCTCGACCAGGCAACATTCGCAAAGGGATTCGACGCTGAATACAGTAACGCCACATTGCGTTTCGAGGCGTCAAGAACTCTTCCTTCAACAATTATTGCCCGTATTAAAGCAGAAACGGGTTACGAAATAGTAGACTAACACCCAGAATAAACAATCAAAAACATGGACAGACTTTCTATTAATCTTGCCGATTATGGCATTGCGAGTGGCGAAGCACAGTACGGTTCTTCGTCGCAGGAGGAAGTTGCTCAGCTTAACAAAGCCCTCGAAGCTACTGAGATTACCGGTCGTCAGACTACGAATCTCACCGATGCTTCTGGTGCCCCGTTGAAGGTAGAATCGCTGGAGCGCACTCTGAAACATCTTACCTTCCGTGAGAGCGATATCGTGCTCTGGAAGAATCTGCCAAAAAAGGCTGCTTATAACACCGTCGAGGAGTACAACCAGCTTGCTTCGTACGGTGCTGATCGCGGCGGTTTCACCAACGAAGGCGAACTTCCTGACGAGGAGGATTCGGTATACATCCGTCGGGCACAGCTCGTGAAGTACCTCGGCGTTACGAAGTCCGTTACGCACCAGATGACTCTTGTCAACACTATGGTTGGCAATATCATGGAGCGTACTATCAAGGATGGAACGCTGTGGATTCTTCGCAAGCTCAACAAGTCGCTGTATTTCGGTAACGCTGACATCATCCCGCAGGAGTTTAACGGTTTCCTCGCACAGCAGATGCAGTCAGACGTTTGGAATAGCCTCGATAGCTATCTGAACTCTGAGAACGTTATCGACCTTCGCGGACGCAGTCTGAGCGAAGACCCCATCGAGACGGCCGCTAACAGTATCGTAGAGAACTTCGGTCTTGGTACCGAACTTTATGCACCTCCCGCTGTGCTGTCTGACTTCGTCAAAACGTTCTACGGTAACAAGTTCATCCAGCCGAACACGGCTCAGGTTAGTGCCGGTATTATGGGTCAGCGCGTTCAAGCGTTTGATTCGCAGTTCGGACGTATTGGCCTGAATTACGACGTGTTCTTCAAGAAAGCTCCGTATAAGATGGCTGGTGCCCAGGCTACTCATCAAAAGTCCCCCGCCGCTCCTGTATGGGATACTTCTACTCCCGCACAGGTTGTATCGAGCGTCGTTACGTCAAAGTTCTCGAGTGAAGATGCTGGTAACTACGTCTATGCTGTTACAGCTCTCAACCGTCATGGTGAATCGGCACTTGTCGTTAACGAAACGCCAGCGGCTGTAACGGCCGGATCGGTTGTAGACCTGAAATTCTCGATCACGGATAACGCTCACCCAGCTACCGGATATCGTATCTATCGTACGAAGAAAGGCGGTACGAAGGACAGCGCTTTCTATCCTCTGTTCGACATTTCAGTAGCACAGCTGAAGAGTGGTTATGCTGGCGCCGCCGGTGATCTGTGTCGCGACAATAACTACTTCCTCCCCGATTGCGACCAGGCAGTCCTGACGCAATTCGATAACGAGGTTGTTGAGTTCGCACAGCTCGCTCCGCTCATGAAGATGGATCTTGCCATCCTGTCGCCGGCTTATCGCTTCATGGTACTTCTGTACGGTACGCCGTTCCTGTATGCACCGAAGAAGATGGTGCGTATCATCAATATCGGACGCGCTTCGAACTAACAGGATTGTTAAACCGAAGAAAGGGGGTGGGGGTTGCCCCGTCCCCTTTCTTTATTAAAATCGTATAAAATGAAACTTCAAACTCTTAACAAATCGCTTTTTGGTTCACGTCTTTCAGTACCGGTAGATGGAACCGTAAATATCGACAATAACGGTATTATTACCGTATCCGATGCTTGTGCAGAGCAGTTGCTCACGTTACCTGATTGGCAAAAGTATGAAAAGGAACAGACCGAGAAAGAAGTATCGGTTGATAAAGATAAAGAAGTAATAGCCGCTATCAAGAAAATGTCGCTGAAAGAGGCTATAGAAGCCGCTGTAGGTGCAGGTTATCCTGAAGAGGAATACGCTCCTATGAAGAAGAATCAGAAATTGATGGCGGCATATCTTATAAAGAAATACAAGGCCGCTGTAGAAGCAGGCGAGTAAATTTATATCTACGTGTTTTAGGTTCGCTAAACTGGCTAAAATGACTCTTCAAATAGATATATCTTATAACAAGAACGAAGGGATAATAATCAGTCCTACAGAACTGGTTGAAAATTATCTTTTCGGAATCCCTATGTGTTCACCAGACGGCAGAAAAATATCCGATTCGTCAATAAAAACTCAAATACGTGTAGCGCAAGCGAAAGTAGAACATTTGCTTTCAATTAAGCTGAAAAAGCAGGTTATCGAGGAGAGCAGGGATTATATCCGCGAAGAGTGGAATAATTGGGGGTTCATACGTGCTATGTACCCCGTGGTTTGTATAGCGTCCTTATGCGGATTTATAAATTCAGTGATGCAGACACGATATCCCAGTGAATGGCTTTCAATAAAAAAGATTGCGTCAGTTGCTGTATATCGTAATATATCTCTTATACCTAACTCGGGTTCAGGAAAGGGGGCGATAATGACACAGAATTCGTATGTGTATAACGGTATCGCCCCTAACCTGGGTTGGTTTGGTCAAAAATATATCCCTAATTACTGGAGATTGAAGTATATTACCGGTTGGGATCAAATACCGGAAGATTTGCTTGATTTTATAAGCAAATTAGCTTCGGTTAATGTATTATCGGTACTCGGGGATATTTTATATGGCGTCGGTATGTCGTCTATAAACATATCATTAGATGGCGTTTCTCAAAATACGCCTTTAACTCGTTCAGCGCAGGGAGGACTGTTTGGAGGCAGAATAAAGCAGTATATCGACGAGTTAAATCAACAGCTCCCTAACTTGAAAAATCAATATCGCGGTATAGCTTTTGACGTACTGTAATGGCTAACAAAGAAAGTATATTAAGTGCTTCTATATTGGATTCACCTACAATCCAATCAACACCAGCACAACCTGGTAGACCGGCAGTAGGGTGGGATGTCGGTCGTTTTGAAAGACTGATATACGATCAAGGATACGACGCTTATATAGATCGTGCTATGAGATGTCCGTGTGTTGATAAAACAACAGGACAGGCACTTTCTACGTGCCATAATTGTTTTGGACGTGGCTGGTTCTTTGTGGACAGGAGGCAAACACGGTTGATAGCTCAAAGTATGGGCAACAATCGTAAATATGAGAATTGGAGCGAGTTAAATATAGGAACGGCAGTGATAACAGCCAGAGCTTCCGATAGAATGGGTTTCATGGATAGGATAATATTACTCGATCTTGAAGGATATTTTTCTGAAATATTAAGGCCCATTTTGTATAAAAATGAACTGTTCGCTTACCCGGTATATGAACCGATAGAAGTTACAGATATCTATCTGTATAACGGCAGTAATAATCCGTTAAAGCCATTAACCGCAGAAGATTACAAAATAGATAAGAATAGGATAGTATTTAACAAAAGTATATCCGACGAAATAGAATCTGACGACCCTAATTCCAAAACTGGTGATATAACAATTTCGATACGTTATCGCCACTATCCAGTTTATCATATAGTGGACACGGATCGTGAGTTAATGCAGGTACGCGAACGTAAACCGTGTTCAAATACAAGAGGTGATTTAACGCCAATGCCAATAAAGGTTATTGGCAGAAAAGCAGAATATGTATTTCCGCCAATGCGTTATGGAGACGTACCGTTTCAAAACAACATGAAATAATGGCAGGGCCTATTACTATAGACGTTAGCGGGTTAGGTCAACAATTTGGTTTAACGCAAGCTCAAATAGATGACCTTACGGAGCTTTGTGTCAAAGCGGTAACAAGTGCCATATTTATGAAATGGCAGGCTTTGGCTAAACAAGGTCTTAATTCTACACGTCCAGAGTATCTGCAAAATCTTAATGTAATAGATAAAGGCAAATTTGCTAAATCAATTGTTCTTACCGGAGAATTACCGGTAATGCTTGAAGCAGGTGCAACGCCTTTTGACCAGAAAACATATTTTCAAAAATCGGCAAAAGTAAGAAAGACAGTCCCCGTTTATCGTAAAGACGGACGCGTATTGAAACCAGGAGGGGATTGGTATATGACAATACCTTTTCGTCATGGGACACCCGGTATCGTTGGGCAAGCCGGTTTTTCAGGTGAAATGCCGCAAGCAATTTACAGTATAGTTAAAAAATTTATAACAGGACAGAGATTACACGCTTCACAAATTCCTTCTCCTTACAATATACCATCAGTAAGACAACCTATTGCCGCTACACAAACCACTCCTTCGTATGATGCTTATACACATAAAAGCTCTATTTACGAAGGTATTATGAAAGCTACAGGCGTCTATGCTAAAACTAATCAAAATATGTATGTATCGTTTAGACGCGCTTCAAAGAATTCAGATCCATTAAGTTGGATATTCCCGGGCTTAAAGGCGAGAAATTTTTGTGATAAGGCCGTGCAACAAACCGATGTTGATACTATCGTTAACAATGAAGCGGTAGATTTTATCGAAAATATTATTTAATATGGAAGCTATAATTTTACCGGAAGTTATAATAGCCCGTTTTCTTGAAGCGGCAATAGCCACTATCAGAAAGGACATAGAAATGTGTTTAAGCGGCGAAGAAAAGAATACGATTTTGTATCAGCTTTTAGGTGAAAATGTTGATGGGCAACCTATAAAGATAAATAATTATAATTATTTTAACCAAGCAGTAAAGATATTTTCAAACCCGGCTAATTTGAACGTATTTATAGGCTATAATGCGCAGGTAACTACGGCATTGGCTGTACACATAATATTACCAGGAGAACAAGCAAGTGAATGTCCTCTTGGCGAAGGTCAAGAATGGGATGAAGCCGCCGGGCAATTTTCTTACAGTCAATGGCTTGAAGCTCAGTATCAGATTATCATAACGTCAGACAATTCCAATGAAGCTATGATAGCGTATAATGTCATTAAATCAATGATATTAATGTACGCTCCAAATCTTGATTTAATGGGGCTTAAAATACCGCGTATATCAGGAGGGGATATTGTAATACAGCAAGATATAATACCGGTAAATGTATTTCATAAAGCTATTACTCTTGGATTTAAGTATGAGCTGTGTGTACCGTCAAGATTGCGTTCACAAATCGTGAAACAAATTAACTACAACTATAACATTTACGATTCTGTTACTGGAGAATACACATTGAAAACAAAATAAAACTTTCTAAAATTTTACATTATGAGTACTGTGGTAACTATGAACGGTAAGACCTACGTCGAGCCTGGTTCATACGCTCTCACCGTTTACCAGCCTACTTCGGTTGTTAATGTGGCTTCTTTCGGCCGCGTTATGATTATCGATACTGGTATATCATCCGAGAAAGACGGTGACACTACGTATGAATTCTCAGGCGGTGCAGGTATTGCCGGTACGGACGCTTCTGGACGTAAGGCTATTTACAGCTTTGAAAATTATGAAGATTTTTCAGACTTCATGGGCGGCGGAATGGTTACAGCTTTAGCTGAAAAATTATTTACGCCAATCGACGGGTCGTTAGGTACACCGCGACTTTATTACACCCGTGCCGCTAAAACAACTCCTGCTGTTTTGACTATTGGTGATAGTAATAATACGATCACCCTTACCTGTCTTAATGAAGGATATGTAGGCAACGGCGTCGGCGAAGAAATGGAAGAAATGTCCAATGGAACCTTGTCGGGGTTGAAAGTCGGTTATGCGATGACAATTCACGCCGGAGAAGAGGATGAAAGTAAGTTTATCGCCACTATTTATCGCGGTAATTATCGAGGCATGGACTCGGCTGGCGAACCTTACGGAACTTATTCTTTAGCTGATTCGTATGGCGAAATGATTGCTCAATCTGGAGAACTTGCTACTTACGATGATCTTTACAGCTGGTTCTTATCTTCGTCTCAGGTTATGGGTAATTTCCGCGTATCGAAGGGTTCGGCGTATGCAGGTACGACGCCAATTGAGCTTATGGAAGCTACTCTGTTTGCAGGTGGCGAGACTTCATATCAAGGATCAAAGGGGGAGAATGAATATTATCCTGACGTTCTCGAGTCGATACGCGAACTTGAAGTTACTTTCTTCCTGTGCACCGATTACGGCGTTGTTAACGGATCAAAATCTTCTTCTAATGGTAAGTTATTTACTTTCCTTAAAAACGACGCAAAATACGATGAATTTATGTTTGTCGCAGGCGGCGAGGGGAAGAACGACTTACTGAACACCAATTCTATAACGCAAACGTCGCAAGCTCTTGCTGTTCATTATAATAGCGAAAAAGTTATAATAGTACACGGATCTCCAACGGTTGCTCGTAAGGATGGTAATGGTACGAAGAATTTACCTTCTATCTTCTTGGCCGCGGCTATTATGGGTCTTAACGCAGGTGCCGCCGCACAAACTCCTCTTACCTTCAAGCGCGTTGGTTACGATGCTTATGCGTACGACCTTACTTATAGCGAGCGTGTTAAGGCTCTTCAGGCTGGTATTATGCACGTGCGTGAAGTGTCAGGATATTACCGCGTTAACCAGGGCATAACCTCGTTACAAAATAACAAGCAGACAATAGCAGAAGACGGGCAGACCTTTGAGCTGTCAATAGCCTTAATCAAGGCTCAGCTGAATAAAGAGCTCATGATGGATGCCGAAACTCGTTTCACCGGTATGACAGCGGCCCAGGCTTCGCCCGAAACGGTTAAGAATTTCACTGAAACAAAGTTAGCGTCTCTTGTTGCTTCTGTGGGTAATGATAATCTGATAATTTCGTGGAAGAATGTGAAAGTTACCGCAAAGAACGGCGACTATACGACAACGTACGACTTCGTTCCTAACGTTCCGGTTAATAAGACGTTCTTCGTTGGAAATATCCTGGATTATACGTTTAACGGTTAAAGAAAGTAAGATATGAGCAAGAAAGTAATGACAGCACCGTTGGCCATTATCCGCATAAACAGTACCGTTGTGGGTAAGATGAAAAACGTGCGTGTTACCGAGAATATTCGTCGCGCACGTGTGGTTGGCCTCGGCTCGCTTACGCCCAGTGAAGTTCCTCCAGTAGAATGGAGTGGCACTTTGAGTTGTAGCTCTTACGCTATCAATTTCAATCGCCTGGCTAACGAGATTAAGAAAGGTACGTTCCGCAATACAACAAGCGTAGAAGAGTGGGCAAATGCTCTTCTTTTACAGGAAGATGGTCTTGAATTTGCTATTCAGCGTAAGGTTAAGGACGGTGAAATAGACCCCGATACCGGTTTGGTTCAGGCAAAGTATGAGACATTTGCTCTTGTAAAAGGTGCTTTTGTTACCCGTGAAGGATTCGATATTCAAGAAGGTCAAATCTCTGGCCGTGATACTGAATTCGAATATACAACTCCTATACTGTTCGATTCTATTAGCGAATAGTATATTGGTTATAACCAATTATAAAAGGGTGTCAAATACGACACCCTTTTATTGTTAAATTAAATCGTTAAAAATGGAAGATCTTAAAACCCAACTCGCAGAAGTTAAGACCGTTGAATTCAGAGGCACTAAATTCAATGTGCGTTTTCCTAATGTAGGACAGATGCTTGACATCGAAAATCTTAAGACCGCTTATTCAGGCGGACGATACGGTATAATGCTTGCAAGCGGTGTAAAAAGTATGCTGTACGCAGTGGATACAATTGATGCCATAGTATTCGTTGAAATTTGTGCAAAGCAAATTTATGATATCGTTCACATACAGCAGGGGCAATCGTTGATGAATATAGGTGCCGGGTTAGCCGCTGAGATTACTTCATGGTACAAATCACAGATTTACCCTTGGTATTCATCATTGATGGCTCAATTGTATGAAGCAGGAAATTCACAGCCGTTATTCAACAAACCGAGCGAAAACGCTGAATGATGAAATAGACGATTCTGTACGCCGCTGGTTATCGAGGTTCCCGGTGGATATGTGGTGGAGAAAAAGGCATGGAGTGGCTTTTGGATCGTCACAACATAGGGAAACGAGTTTATTCGATCAATTACGTGAGTACAGAGAGGAATTACGGTTAAGATCGAGAGACGATCTTGGTGTTGGGCGTGATGACCGAGTACTGCAATTAACGCAAGATGAAATAGACGAAGATTACGAAAACATAGATTTGGATGATTTTTGATATCATAAAAATATGGCAGAACGTGATATAACGCTTAACATTACCGGTAGAGGAATGAGCGAGCCGACTCCTACCCCAGTTACCCCTGGCGGTGGGGGCTCGGCTCCTGCTAATCCTAACGTCACCGGTTCAGACAATTCTATCGGTCCGGCTTTATCAGTAGTAGAAAGACTTGCTCCATCGATTGATACGCTGATAAGCGAAATACGTAATTTAATAGATGCGCGTGGCGATGTTGCTTACGGCGATAAAGGATGGGATAAATACAGCCAGGGTATAGCGAATGAAGTAAGCGACAAACAATCTCGTTTAATAGACGACTATTATGATACGGCCAGGGAAGCTAATGTACAGCGTATGTCTGACCGTTTGTCACAGCTTGACGAAGAACGGCAAAGCAGACTAACTAATTACAGATATACTCCTGGAACTGGTTGGATAAGTCCAGAGGGTAGGCAATTATTAACAGGAGAAACTCCTGAAAAAGACGCACAAAGATGGTATAGGACTCAAGAATCGAGTATAATGTCCTCTGCTGAACAAGAGGATAAGCGTCTTTCCAATCAAGCTGAACAAGAAAAATCACAGTTGCTGAGAGATACTAATGCCGCATTAAAGGCGGTTAATGAAACTCTCAGGCGCGAATCAGGTGATAATAAAAACGATACCTATCTTGGTAGGTTACGTTTGCAACGCAAAGAATTAAGCGACCAGGTATCAGAAGCCAAAACTGACGATGAATATTTTGCGGCAAAACGTCAGTTAATGGATTTTGACGAGCAACAAGCGGTTTTAGAAAATAGAATGCTTGGGCGCAATTTAACCAACATGCGTCTTGCGAGCTCGGGGGCAAGTATGATAACTTCTGCCGCTTCTGGAAGTGCTTCTGGTGTGGGAGCCGCCGCCGCCGGTTTAGGAGCCGCCGCTCTTGGTATTCCTATTGCTGGAATAATAGCCGGTGCTCTTATAGTTGCGGTAGGAAAGTTGATATCTGATACGTCTAAACGAATTGAATCTACAGCTCCATTAGCCGCTTATCGTGGTTTGTGGGGTGATAGAACGGGTACAGAAGCCTTGTACAGTGCTACTAATGCGGTTATAAACGCAGGCACGCAAGGAGTTTATGGAGAAAACGTTAGTCGTGTTCAGTTAGGTATTACCGACGAAGAGTTTATACGAAAAGCGGTTCAGATTATAGCTACGAGCGGCATGACACAAGACACCGAAAAACGTGTCTTTTATACTCGTGCAAACGAAATAGCTTATAATCTTGAAGAAGGATCTTTAATACGCGCTTCTAAATATGAACGATACGGCACTGAAACAGCAAATAGTGCCATTATAAAGCTCGCAGATCAGCTTGAAATACTCAATTCGGAGGGTGTTTCAACCGGTATAGGCGGGACGCTTGGTTACGCCCGTATGCGTGAAAGGCTTGAAATTCAGCAAATGCTGATGGAATCTTATTATTCACGTTACAATCGTCCTGATTATAACGTGGCTAATGCCGTTCAGGTAGCGTATTCTTCGCAGATGGGGGATGCTGTTCAAGACAGCAGATTAGGAAACGCTATACAGGCTATAGATGCGGGTATTGCTAACGGTAGAGGCGGACAACAAATGTATACGTTACTTGCGTTACAGCAGTCAGCTATTGGCCGTAAGCTCGGATTTGACAAAATGAATTTCCAACAATTACGTTGGGTTCAGAACAATCCGCAGGCATTTGGATTGAATGAAGTCGAACTTAATACGGCTGTATTACAACAGTTAGCTCGGAATAGCGGTATAAATCCAGAGGAGGCTACTTGGGAAGAAATATTTGCTTCGCCGTTAATGAACCAGTTCTTATATGAAACTTATGGTAATTTACCGGTAGAGCAATTGAAACAACTTATACCTGGTCTTGTTACCGGCAATACGCAAGCTAAATATCGCAGTTCGTTAGCTGATATGACGAGTCGTGGGGGAAGTATAGATTCTCCTAATGCTACAGCGCGTGCTAATAGACAACAGCTTCAGAATGTAACTGATATGGCAGGTTTAAGAACTCTTGCCGGTGAAATACAGGATAAGATGGGGGAATGGATGACGAAAGTAATGGCGTCCATGGGATCTATAGACGAAAATAGGGTATATAAGGGAGATTGGTAATATGGCTACAAAAACAAAGGATAACTATATAGATATTGTTAACGACCAAAAGTCGGTAAAAACAATGCAGGATTTTATAGACTTTTATAAAATCACCGAAATTACAGCCGAGCAGTTATTCGATGACAACATAGAGTCTATATTTAGTGCGATGAGCGTCGCCGATAAAATTGCTTATTCAGCAGAAAAAGGTTTGACGCGTGAATTGGAAATTTCAGATTTGGAATACACTATGAATTTACCAAGATTTTGCGTAATTCGTGTGTATTATTCCAATATAGTTAGGGACAATGTAATTTATATAACTAACGTAATTTCCGAGGGTATAGATTACAAAGCGTGGGCCGATGAACAGTTAAGAAATATTACCGAATCGTCAGGTTACGAAGCTAACCCCGTGTCTGATAATTATGTCAAAATGGCGCCTAACGTTAGAGTCGCCGGGTGGTTTAAGGCACGTGAAAATATATACACTGATTCACCAGAGGTAGTTTCTCCATTAGAAGACATATCACGTTACGTAATTTCTTTGTCTACTAACGTATCGGTTAATGGCGGCAATTTTACCTTAACTTTACCGTACATACCAGCAAATACCGTTCAAGCGAGTGAAGGTGAAGACGCCAGGGTTCTGAAAATTTCGGAAACTGATTATTATAAAGCTCGTTTTTCTCACGGAAATTTTCAAACGGTAAATTATTTTGAATGGCTTATTTCTCCTAATGATATATTATTCCTTCGTTTCGAGCGATTAGCGATGGAAGAACAGACGCGTGAAGGGATTCCAGAAGTTAAATTAGCCAATGGTGTATGGGATATGATAGCTCTTGTAGATACCGTTACCGTAAATGCCGATGCAAAAAACAACAATATAAACGTGCAAGTTACTGGCCGTGATTTAATGAAATTACTCATAGATGACGGTTCATATTTCTTTTCTGTTGCAGTTCAAGCAAACGCTGAGACGATGTTCCCTAACTGTGTCGGCATTGAAACGACAAAATACGGTGATACCAATAACGACTTAATGAATATAGGCAAAGCCATAGACAGAATAAGAAGTATCGGACAAGGCGCTATTTTGCCTTTTCAAGATATGCAGCAGACGGTAGGTACTGTGTTAAAAAAGACTATAACCTTATTGTCTAATATTTCCATAGCACCTAACGATATATTTAATGAGTGGGGAGATAAACGCACTACCCGTACTCATTATACTACACAATATAATAACAACAAAGAAAAAGTTGTAAACGATGCCAACGAATAATCCAAGTTCAATAGATCAAAATAACGGTACTTTTATATTTCCGGTTTGGCCTGAATCGTTTATAGGAAATTACGGTACTGAAAGCAATCCTATTATTATAACTTCGTTGATAGGAAATCGGACTCTTACTGTAAATGGTAAGACTAAAACGAGTTATCATTGCGGTTTTGATATAGCTGTGCCAGAAGGCGTTCAAATAACGGCTCCTGATGATTGTGTGATAGGTGCTATAAATACAAATCCAGATGCCGGTTCAGGGCTTGCCGTTTCTATACGTATAGGCGGATTAGCGGCTTATGTAAATACGGGAGATTTGCGTAATTCAATACCTACTGAAAATCCTCTCGGAGTACCTACTAATAAAGAACGAGTAGCCTGGGGAGTCGCTAACGGAGAGTATTTGGATGTGTATTTTATGCACATGAGTTCTATAAACTCTGAATTAAAAAGAGGCGATTGGATTAAGAAAGGTACTGTATTAGGAAACACTGGAAATACCGGTAGGAGCACAGGACCGCATTTACATTTACAAATTCATTACAAAGGACAATATATAATGCCTTCGCAGTTAATGAAGGCAAGTTATTTTCAGCTGAGCTCAAACAACAAACACTTAAAAGACGCTTACAACGTACAGGTATCTGACTATTCTATGCCTTTTAGCGAGGCAAAAGCAAAATATCAAGGATATTTAGATGAACGCAGTAGTAACATACGAACAAAATGGCATATGTCGTATGTTATGTGTGGCGATTTAGTAGGTTGTAGATCTGTTGAATTTGCTTATAAAGACAATGCCACTGAACCGCTCGAAGCTACGCAACCATTAAATACCCAGGTAAATACAGAGTTAATGCCTGGCATATGGCAGATAATAAAATTGCTTATAGATTCTGAAGTCGATTTTCGTCAGGTAGTGGACGTTTCTTTAACTAATTCCACGGGGTCGTTGCTTAATTGGTTTAATAAAGTATGTCAAAAACCGTTTGTAGAATTTATGGGCGATACCTGGGGAGATCAATATTATTTTATTGTCAGAAAACCGCCATTTGATTATGATTCGGTATTGCAATCATATCAAGATGCTCTTTATAGCAATAATTCATATCTTGTTATTCACCCTAACCAGGTAATATCATCTACCTTAACGTGGAGTGTGGATTCTGCTTATTCTTGGTATATGTTACAGGCTCGCGTTAATTTTATGAACAATTCCGATGATGTCGGTATGTTACCGGCAGTATTCTTTCCTGAAATGGCGGCAATGTTTGGGTCGCGAGTATGTAATGTTCAAAGCAATTATGTGAATCTCGTGTCTGACGGTATAACTTCGGCTAATAACGATAACGCAGAAGTTTCAGATAAATGCCGTAATAATGTTATACGCGCTCATTATCGTTGCATACTCGATTTGAAATATCTGATAGAGAGCACTATTTATGCACCTTTTACAAGACAAGGATCTATAACAATATACGGAGATAGACGTATTAAACGAGGTTCGTGGATATATTTTGCTCCTACGATGGAAGTATATTATGTTGAATCGGTGTCGAATACATTTCAAAGCTACAATACAAGCGTTAATAGGACTACTACGCTACAATTGTCGCACGGAATGAAGGTGCGTAATATAGAAAAGTCTTATAAGGATGGTGAACACGACAATCGTTTGCCTTACAGCTATTTCGATATTGTAGATTTTGGAGATGAATCGTCTTGGGAAGATTTAAGTAAACATAATACCGGTTATCCAAATGGTTTATTTGAGGCCGTTTCAAAATTCAAAATACGAAAAGACGTGCTTAATTATTTTTGGGCTAAACGTCAAATGCTTGAACAAAAAGTGAATTTATATACTACCACTGATTATGAGGACTAATGCACAATTTCCGCAGAAGACCCCTATTTATGCTTCTGCAGGGGTAGGATACGTCATAATTCCCGCTTCAGAAATTGACCGCGAGACTTATATAAACAATTGTATGCGCACTTCTACCGTATCAATTCAAGCCGGTAACGGTAGAGGTATTTACCATAACGTACCTATTTCTACCGAATCGTTACAAATTGTAGAATTTCCAGAATCGCCGGATAAATTCGGCACGCCTGTTGCTTGGATAGTCGATGATAAATTGCAATGGCCGATAGTTATTTGTACGCTGGATTTAGATAATCTTGGTACTGTAACTTACGGTCAAAGATTATTCAGAAAACAAATTGGCAAATCTATAATAGAGATATCAGCCGATGCTAATGAAAGCGAATTAAATATCACGGTAGTAGGTACTTCTGATACTCCGGCGGAATTAAATATTAACGTCACTTCTACTAATTCAGATTCAAAGATAAAAGTTAATTCCGATAATGAATTTCAACTCACAGCCAATAATTCCGTTAGCGTAATTTCAAACGGTAAAATAGAGGCGAAATGTTTTAATCCGACGCGAGGTAAATATGATATAACTCTTATACTCGAAGGAAATAAATTGAAATATTCCACGGGCGATGAAGAGTCCACTTTTGAAGTAGAAGACGGTGTGGCTAAATTTAATGGCGGCGAATTAGGAGCGTTAGTCAAAATAGAAGAGTTAAAGGAAAATCTTGAATCTTTGAAGCAATACTGTGAATCTCTTAAAAGTGCAATATCAAGCGGTTTACAAAATGTAGGCGAATCTACGGCGGCTTCTGGAACGAAAGGAAAGGCGGCTTTTGAATTAGCCATGACAGGTAAAGCGATAGATATAAAAGATATGGCAGATAATGCTGTGTTGCACTAACAATTATATTTTGTAAAAAATAAGATAATGGCTACAATAGCAGGTGACATACTCAGAACCGGAGCTAACGATTTAGCTTCTGCCGCGGGAGATGCACTTATCTCTCTTGGTAACGGTCTCTTACACGCTGTAGCTCCAGACGATTACGAATATTATATGTGTACGTTGGAGCTTGTAACGTCGTATGGTTCAACCGCCGCCTTTATGAATTTGCCCGTACTCCCCAGTAATATAACCGAAAGTCGCACGGCATTAACCAATATATCTAAAACGAATAATGTAGTGGTGGCTATGGTTAATCCGTCGTTTGATCCTGTAGATATTTCTATTCGAGGCACTTTCGGTAGGAAATTGCGAGTACTTATAGGCCAACAACCTTTTAATGGCGAGGCTGAAGAAGGTGCTTCAATTCCATTTTTTAACGTCGGAATGTTTACTTCGTCAAACTCGGGTGGTACAGGCGGCAAGACGATAGTTAAAACGGGTTACGGGTTAACTAAAATGATGCAAAAAATATTAGTTGCTTCAAAGAAGTTAGACCCTGAAGGTAAACCGTATAGGCTGATATTCACTAATCATGCTTTTAATACGGCTTATTATGTAGAAGTGTTACAAGATAACTACACTATGGATGAACGTAATAATATGTTATGGTATTATTCCGTTGAATTACGTGCTGTATCTGCTTACACTACCATTACAGATAAAAATGATTTTTTAGGGCAGGTTATGAATCAATCTCTCAGTAGGAGCGTAACAAAAGTTATGGGGCAAGTTACGGATCTGTTGAGTTGCGGAATTATGAATATGTAATATGTTGCTTGCAGAGTACATAATTCGTTTTACGAATACTACGAAGTATCGTTTGATGGATTTTCTGAATAAATATCAGGATTTCTTCACAAACGATTACACATTTATTGACCAATATTTTTCCGGCAAAAGTGAGACCATAGATCACGATAGGTTACGACGTTTGCAAAAATTGCTTAATGATTGTAACGAACTTAAAGCGCAATTCAAAAACTATTCCAATAGATTTGATAATTGCGGTTATTGGGTACTTATGGAATGGATCGACGACTTGATAATGCAAGTCGAAAAGGTAACTAAATTACCTAAATTCAGGAGAACTACTTTTACCGCAAGAAACTATAAACCGGTAATTCAGGCTGAATCTTCGATAGGTTCTCAAAGGACTATGGAAGATTTATCTGATATGATCGCTTCCGCTGGATACGATAAGATAACTTGGGAAAATTTAATGCTTCAAAACGATTTGGAAGAAGCAGATTGGGAAATAGACGCACTTAAACCAGTAACGGCAATGGTAGATAATGATACTCCAGCCGCTGTTACTACGATATTAGAACCTCCTATTGGCGTTAGAGTTTATGGTAAAGATATAGCACGTAAAATAACAATAGAAGTTACTGAAAATGTATCATATAATGCGAACAACGGAGTAAAAATAGTACGAAAAATAGGTGATTTATCTATCGTTGAATACCGTGATAATCTTGATCAAAAAATAAATATATTGTTAGGTTTACAACGAGGTACCGTGCCTGGAAACCCTTTATTAGGAGTAGACCCTACATTAATGGCTGGTGTTACGGTAGCCCAGTTATCTGTAACTACAATAAGCAGACAATTAGTGGATACTTTTATGCAAGATGACTTATTTCAATCTGTAACACTGAGCTCTGTAGAAAGGCAACAAGATTGGCTTCTTGGTACACTTGAAATACGTACAAAATATAACGATTCTGTGGTAAAAAAGATTAAGTTATGATTACGCAAATAACTCCAATAGACGAATTACGGCAAATATGGATTGAAATATTCCTTAACAAAACGGATAAAATTTCAGACGTATCTGCTGAATCAGTGCTTAATGCTATTGCATACGCTGATTCAAAAATAGCACAGAAGATAATGGTAAATCAAGCTGTGATAGAAGGGCATATATTTCCAGACACAGCAGCAGGCGAATATCTTGACGCATTAGCACAATTGAGAGGAGTAGCACCTCGATTCAAGGCCGCTCCTTCTACTACATATGTACGTGTTATAGGAGATCCAGGTACTTTTTATGAGGCAGGCTCTGTATTTGCATCAAATACCGGGTTAACGTTCACTTCAATGGAAGATGTTACGATAGGAGCAAAAGATTCTTCAGGGCAGGTAGTAGATAACTCGCGAATAGCTTACATACAAGTAAGATGCACGAAAGACGGGGCCGATACTAATATATCACCTTTATCCATTACTCGTGTTACTCCTACGCCGACAGGACACCAAAGTTGCACAAATGAATATCAAGCTACGGGCGGTAGAGACGAAGAAGACGACGAAACGTTTCGTATTCGTATCAAAGAAAGTATAAATCAATTAGCCACGGGAACTCTGTCGCAGTTGGAACAAGTACTTATGAAAATAAATCCACGGGTACTTCGTGTGCTTAAAGGCGGATTAGGAGTTTCGGATACAACCGGTTCGGCGGCAGAAAGTCGCATAAATCTTACTGTTGTATCGGTTAACGGTCAAGATTTTACACAAAGCGAATTCGATGAAATGTATTCTAAAGCTGAAGAATTTCTTTGTTTGACTGACTTGTTGCGTGTTTCTATATCAGGCGCAAGATATCCGGCTATAAATTTAAGAAACGTTAATTGGCTGTATGTTAATATAGATTTTAGAGTCGATATCGATCCAGCTTATAACGTGGATACGGTTAGAACTCAAATTCAGTTACAGCTTAACAAATTGTTTGATTATCGCTTTTGGAACCCGGGCGATAAAGTCGAATGGGATGATATGTTATATGCGGTTAAAAATGTAGAAGGAGTGCGCTACGTACCAGATACTCATTTTAACCCGAATTACGATATTAACGTGCCTGAATATTCATTGCCTCGCGTTCGCAGTTTTATTATGCGAGATCTTGATGGAAACGTAATTGTTGATAATAATGGCGTGTTGTCGGAGGTGTTCTATCCTAACGTCGAAGATTCAAATTATCAGGCTACAGTTTTAATGACTATTTAACATGAATTTAACCGCTTCAATACGTTGTAGGTCTACAGTAGATTCAAACAATAATTTTAACATTATTGCTTGGGCTTCTGGTGAATTGCCTGAAATATATAAGGCTGAAATACTTGCCGATAATAAAACGGTAGATAATACCAAAGGAGAGCAGGGTGATTTGTTAATCAGCCTGGATTCAAAAGCAGGTGCCAGTATAAATTCTGTGGGGAATTTATTACTTAAAGTAAGCGACACCGAAGCAGATAAATATTATCGTCAAGATTCAAATTTATTCTACGAATCGACCGGTGATCCAGTTCTTAATAATGAATTGCGTAATATAGGCGATTCGTTACTGGTAAATATAACCGCTTATATTTCAGGACGAATAAAATTTTCTGATTTTGTATTAGATATAACAGGTGAACAATCAGATAACGGCGTTGTAAAGCTGTTTAGAATTTCAACCGATGATTTATTCTGGACAGATTGGGCTGAATTAACCGTTTCTAATATTACGGCTATTGAAAATATAACGGCAGAAAATAGTGTCACTATAGAATTGCAATTTATAAAGCAATCGAGTGAAGGTACGTTATATTTTAATTCTATAGAATTTAACGGTAGCTTACAATCTATAGAATTTGTAGTTCCCACAATCGAGGAGTCTATATTTTCAAAAGTATTTTTCAGCGAAGAAACAAAACGAATAGAGCAGAATTTATTCAAGAAATTGTATTACCGAGGCGTAATGGCGCAGTACGTTACGCGAGGAGCTGATAGGGATTACAATGAAGATAAGGATTATGTTTCCTTGTTTTCTACGGTAGGTCGTTTCTTTGGAATGATGATATCATTTGCGAAGCAGTTTGAAAATATTTACGATAATTTCGATATGCTTCGTGAATATGTACGTCAAATTGGATTATATTTTGACGAAAAGAACGTAACGTTAGAAGAGCTTCAATACCTGGCTTCACATTATTACGATGAGATACGTAAAAGAGGTACGAGCATGATATTTAGTCGCCGAGGCATTGGCGATAATTTATATAACGGTGAATTTGTACGTTTATTTTGCCTGGAGGATTCTGACGAATTACTTACTGAAAATACCCCTAACCATAAAATAGGGTGGTGTTTAGGACAATCTTCGCCTCTTTATAGAGGTACTGGCAATTCGAATCAGCTCAATAAAACACGGGAATATAGTCCAGATTTTGAATCGATCGATGATTTTGTCACTAACGGTAATGTCGTTATAGAAGAAACAGCCGATAAGTACATAACCGGTTATAATCAAGACGGTAGCCCGGTGTACCAAAATAAGAAGTGCTTAAAAGTAACGCAAAGCGGTGGATTAGGATTAACCGACGGAGATCCTACGCCTGAAGATAAGGTGTATAATGCTGATTGTAATTTATCGTATGAAGTTACTTTTTGGTTAAAGACAAACGGAAGTGGTAAATTATTGTTTGGCGTCGATGGATTTAATTCATTCAAAAATAAACTCGGAAATTGTTTTATAAGTTTAGACTCTACGAAGGCCACCGGCAATTTTGTAGATGATTTAGATTTATCCAAATTGCGTCCTGATACCTGGTATTTTGTGCGGGGTATTTTGCACGCTTATTATACAGCACCTATCAAAAATTCAGCCGGTATAAATATTATGCCGGATACCGGAGATCAGCTGTGTTACAATAATTATGGCGTTAGATATATTTTACCGAAAATTATACTTTCAGGAAGTGAAGATTCCATTTTGTATATATGGAATTATAAAATACGTCCTCTTGTTTACGGTAAGAATATATTGCCGCTTCGTGACACAGGGATAGTAAAATCGTATTCAAACGGTTTTATACAATCGTGTAAGTTATTCTACATATTTTTGCGTAATAACAATAATACGATGTCTCAGAAGGAATTAGAGCGTATTGTTAATAAATATTTAATACCATACGGTTATAATCCTGTATTTGTATATGGCACTGTACCGGTTAATCCCTCTACTACGCCTGCAGAATTTATACCATACCTGACTATGAACGCTAATACAATTATGTTAAATTATAATGGCGAAGTCGGTAAGGTCAGAATATCATCTAATACAAACGCTATAAAAATAGAATAATATGTCTAAACTCAAATTGTCTGCAAACCTTTTTCTTGAAGTAGCAGAATTGGAAAATTTTCGTCGCTTTATCATTGACGATGGATATAAGGCTATATTAAAGTCAATGATAAATAGTTACGGGATTGTAAGGATAAGCGATAAGGACGCTTTTTTAGTATCGTCTGACGCAACATTAGCGGATACAATAAATATAGCTCCGGGTGTAGCTTTTACGTCAGAACTCGACCGTATTGTGAATGAATCTGAAATAGCAATACAAGTTCCGGCTTCTGATATAAAAACGTGGATAGTCATATCTCGAAGTGTTACTAATTACGAAAAAGGCACCGTATCGGTAACTACGGATGGTACTCTTACAGGTTCAGGTACTGAATTTACAAAAGTTTTACGCGGAGGAGATAATTTCCCCAATGCGGTAAAATTTATAGATTCAAAGAATAACGTACTTTCTTACGAAGTCGTTAATGTGGTTTCTGATACTTCGGCTGTTATAGCGGCTCCAGCTGTAGCGGAAAATAATATTAGATACGGTGTGGTAGGTGCTTTTACGCCTGGTTTCATCCCGTCGGCAAGTAACGAACTTATATACGAATATGATTCGTGTCAAGTTCGTTTGGTTCAGTCTGCTTCAAAGCCTGAAATACAGGACGGAATTGAATTTATCCTTGCCGAAGTAAATTGGGATTCTGGCAGTATGGCAGTAGTGGATATGCGTGACACCTGTACATTTAATACCGAATATTCCTCTACGGGAAATAGTGCTAATACAAAATCGGTTAGCGTGCTCAATTTAGATCAAATAGGCAATACGATAAGAATAGGTATTGAAAATGCTTACATAATAGAATCTTTTGAAATAAGATCTACTTCGTTGCAGTTTGTTATTACACACGGACATAATAACGTAATAGGTACATCACTTGGTGAAATAAGTAATATACCTAACGATGCTTTTGCCGGTTGGAAATTATTTAACCGAGCTACGGGTATAAGTGTTGAAATATCCGGAAATAGTAATAATATTCTTAACCTTAAAACGTGGAATTCCGGAATTGCTATTGGCGAAGGAGACGATTTTATTATAGTTCCTCCGTACGATGAAATAGAGATACAAATGGTAGCAAGCGGAGCTACTGATTGGGGAGGAGTTAGAACGGTAAATAAATTTCAGATAACTGATGGCAGAATGAATATATTTGTCCCCTTAAAAAGCGGGCAGACGAGTATAAAAATGTCGTATAGATATATTTCAAACCAAGCGCCAAGTAAATTCTATGATTTTCCACAGGCACTGTACGATGACGGAATTTCGTCAACTCTTAAAACTTTAATGGATTCAACCTTAACCGTTAATGCCTTATGATGTTGTATTTAACTGGAGCCAATAATTCATTGAAAATTTCTGAAAGTGCTCCTCAAAATGATCCGAGATTAAGCCTTGGCGGTTACGTTAGTTCAACGCCTGTGCCTAATTCGGCTATAAATTCATTGTTTGATCAGATATCGCTCCTTACCTTGCAAAATAAGCCTGTAGAGTGCATGGCTTTTGCTTTGGTTAATAAAAGCGGTAAAACTGTATCGGACGTTGAAGTGAAGATAGCCGGTAGCGATGATGACGTTTGTCAGTTTGAAATAGGAGCCGTTAAGGTGAACGATTTTCAAATGGAATCGTTGCATAACCGATATCAGTTGCCGATAGGCGTGTCTTTTCATAATGCCGATTTTAGACGTGCAGGAGTTCAGGTTACGATTGTTTCTCCGGCAAGATTAGATGAGGAGTTTGTATTAACCCCGTTTAATGTGCTCGTCAAATCGCCTAAAACTTACGATTACAAAGGAACATACCAGGCAATCAAAGATGCTTTTAACGGCAATCCTACATGGGAGGTTGCATACGTAAGCGAAAAAGTATTCCGCATAGAACAGAAAAATTACGATACCGTGACTCCGGTTGCTGTAGATGTAATAGCCGAAGAGGGTGGGGTGAAACTTGAATTCGACGGAGATTTTAGAAATTCTATAAATAATACGCTTTTGATAGTAGATAAAATGGAGCCGAATGAATGTATAGGCATTTGGCTTAAAAGATCTATCAAAGAAACGGCGTATAAAACCTGCGAACAATTATTCGAAGATTACGACTCAAAGGTTGAAGAAAAAACACTTGAAAAAGTGTCTTTGATATTCAATTATAACCCTGTAGAATCGCGTGAATATAGCGATGATTACGACGAACAAGAATACTCATAGCCATGCCATTATCGTATAACGACGTAAGAAAACTGATTCTTCAAACATTAGAAGATCGGCCGGAGGGTACAAAAGTTCAGGTACCTAATCAGCAGAATTATGAATTAGCGTTGCTGGATTACGTTCAGCAATTACAAACAACAATGGCTACTTCAATAGTTGGTATTGCTGATGCAGATACCGAGCCTATTGAACCGCCTACGGCGCGTATTTCTTATCTGTCGCAAGTTGGGGTTAATTCTACGATGAGATTTAATAATTTCGTAGATGCACAACTTAATCCAATAAGCGTTACTACTGACGAATCGCACGTTGCCTTTGTAACGTTATTTTGGAATACGAATTATTGGCAGTACCAGGCAGTAATGATTCCTGTAATTGGTGGTTCAGGCGGTACTACCGATTATAACAGTCTCGAAAACATACCGATCATTAACGGTGTTGAAGTAAAGGGGAATCTTACGGGCGAAAATTTGAAACTCGTCGACAAAAGCGTTTACGATGCTTTTGTTAAAAATACGGAAGAACATTTCAAACTTATAGACGCTGTATTATTCGATAAAATAGTTCTTGAAGTTTCGGTTAATCCTAATTCAATAACCGCCGGACAAAGTACCGAAGTTGTTATAACTTGGGATGTGAAATTTGACGGAGAAAGCGTTACACCTGATGCAATAACGATTAGTCGAGATGACGGTACAATTGTGTCAACCGATGTTGAATTAAAAACGGTTACTGATACCATCAATAAGGCTACACAATATAAGATATCCGTTACAGCCCTTAATTCTCAAAAAGAAGAGATAGTAGAGGTTACAAGTGCAAGTAAAATGTACATTGGAACTTCTGCTCTTACGGAGCTTAATGAATCGGATGTACTTGATTTAACAAGCAAGGATATAGTTGATGGCAGTGTAACGGGAGATATAGATATCAATTTCGAAGAAGTTGCTTATTTATGGATTTGCGTTCCACAGCCAATTACTATTAAGGGTGTAACGTCGAGTGGTTTTGCCGTTCCTATGAAACCGGCTCAAATAGTAGAAATTACTGGGGTTGGTAATTACAATTGTTATAGAAGTGTTAATCAATTCGCTGAAGGACAATTTTTAGGAACCATCATTTAATATTTTTAAGAAAATGGAAGGATACATAAACATTTACGGCTTACTTTTTGCCAAAACAGCTGACGGAAAGCTCGCTTTAACATCACAACTGTGGGATGAAACAAAGCAAAAATTCCAGTCTGAAATCAATGCCGAAACCCCATCGCTCGAGGATGGTAAGATTCCTATTTCACAACTTCCTGATGTTGTGGCTAATGCCGCACGTTATGAGATAGTTGCTGAACTTCCCGGTACTGGTGAAGCTAACGTTATTTATCTCATTAAGCGTGAAGGCGAGGAGTCCCCGGCAGTTTATGACGCTCACATATGGGTAGATGAAGCCTGGGCTGATTTTGCTGGCGGTAGCGGTGGTGCTACACAAGCAGCAGTTCTTTACGATCAGGCGCAGTCACTCGAAGAAGGACAGAAACAACAAGCACGTGAGAATATAGGCGCCGCTTCTCAAGCCGACGTTGACGATATTAACAAGGTATTATTCACGCAATATACCGCGTTATCGTTTAGCCGCACTCCTGCTTCGTTTGAAGATGGTCAATCTACGCAGGTAACGCTTAATTGGTCGACTAAATTCAATAACGAAGAAGTTACACCTGATTCTATTGAGGTTAAAAAGGGTGATACTGTGTTAGCAAGTGACGTTCAAACGAAGTCTGTAACCGACACGATTACCACTACTCAATCATACAGCATGACCGCTGTTATTAAGGGTATTACCAAGACAGCAAGTGTAACGGTTAATGCGTATAAGCCGATGTATTTTGGCGCTTCTGCAAAAGAGACGCTTGAATCTGCAGATGTTCTTGGGCTTACGAAGCAAGCAATTAAGTCTTCGCCTGCTGGTAATGTCACCGTTAAAGTTGGGGCTAATGAATACCTGTGGCTGTGCGTTCCTTCGACAATGAACATCAACAGTGTTAAATCAGGCGGTTTTGACGTGCCAATGAATCAGCCTACTACTGTATCAGTAGACGGTCTTGGAGATTACAAGTGCTATCGCAGTGCTTCGCCGTTTGCTGAGGGTACGTTCACCGGCGTAATTGCTTAACCATTATGGCGGATATAAGTATATATGGATTACTTCGCAGTAAGGCCGCCGACGGTAAAATCGCTGTAGCCGAACAGATATATTCGGAATCTGAGGAAAAATTTCAATCAGATATTAACGCAGAAACCGTTAGATCTGTATCGGTTAGAGGTGTTGAAATAACCGAAAGTGCTCCTTCACAGCAGGATAATATCCTTTACATCGAGGTTAAACCTGATACTGATGGCCAATAGAAAAATAGCGGATTTGGTATTCAACGGACGGAAATTACTGTCCGTTGAATCCATACGCCGTGTAGTTTACAATGGTAAGGTAATATGGCCGTTTACAGAAGGTCAAAATGATCCTACAATACAACGTATAGTGCTCAACGGCGAGGTTTTATTTGATAGGAATTCAATTCCTTATCTTAATGTTGAGAAAGAAGTTGTGTATGTTGATCAAGATCCATCTATAGAAAGTATAAATAGAATATTTACAAATACGACATTTGTTGTAGAATAACTAACTAAAAATTAAAAACAATGGCAGACGTAACAAAAACTTATGTCATCTGTACCCCTGGTTCGGGGTCAGGCAACACCGATCTTACGCTGAAAGCTAAAACAGCTAACCTCGGAAACCGTCTTCAGCAAACCGACACTTTTACGATTACCGCCCCTGGCGTAAGTCCTAACAAGACTTTCTCGGCTATTCTGCAGGCAGCAGCTGAATTCATTTCGTTCGACGACGGTGCTACCGCTTCTGTACCGAAGGAGGGTGGTTCAGTAGTGATCGACGGTATGTCTAATGCAAGTACGATTACCTTTACCAAAGGTGCTGGTGATGTCATCACCGACGAAATGGAAGGTATTTCGTATCAAGCTAATAGCGCTTCTGCTACTTCCGGAAAAGCTATTTCAGGCGACCCTGGTGCTACGGCAAAATTCCCGTTCACGCTTACGCTCAACGCTTCAGAGAATACTACTATCGAAGAGCGTACCCAGCAGATTACGGCTACTACGAATGGTATGAAGACCGCTACCATTACGCTTAACCAGAGCGCTGGCGATCCTTACCTGAATATCGATTCGAAGACTGTAAACGTACCGCAGGATGGTTCAGGCGCTACGCTGAAAGTCACTACGAACACTACGTTCTCAATTTCGTAACATCACTAACCAAAGGAGCTCCGCAAGGTAATTCTTGCGGAGCTTAAATTGATTATGGCTATTCAGAAGACAACAATTTCTTGGGGAGATTCTTCAGGTGATAAATTCTATTTATCGTACGATCCCGATAAATTACCGGGTACTACTGATGTAGAAATCACTTCTGATCCTAATTACACGGGACTACAGCGGCAGAAAACTGTAACGTTTACTACGAATACTCCTAATGTAGCCGTATCTTCACAAGTTTCGCGTCAATTGAAAGTCATACAATTGACAGATAATTTAGTGATAGCGGTTTGGGATGAAGCTGAAACTGTAGGGCTTTACGATAATGCCAAAGCAGGTTATGCAAAAGATTAATCTCTCGTTTAACTAAAATAAGATAAAAATGGCAAACACTGAAAAGATTAAGGAACTTACGGATAAAATTCGTAAGAGTCTGCAAGTCACTCCGTATGCTACTATGGAGACTGTGGATACTATCCTGGAAATTATTGACCTTAAGATTGCCGACGCTGTTAGCGGCGGCGGTGCTTCTGCCCAGGTAAATTGGGACGATGTCCAGGGTAAGCCTAACATGGAAGATTATGCGCAGAAGTCAGAACTTTCGACATATGCGCTTAAATCTGAACTCCTGCAAACAATTACTCTGTCAGGAACAACTAACGGTAGTGGCACTGTAGAGGGAACGGAGTGTACTATTACAACAACCGCTGGTGAATAATCTTTATGTGGATTATTTTTAATAAGATAATCCCCGTAAAGGGGTTCTGGATGATGACCTTGTGGTTTATGATCTTCGTTCGAGAAGACACGGCTCACGGCCGTGAAATACCGGCTAATGTGTATCGACACGAGCGGAGACACTGGCACCAAGTGCTTCAAATAATGATTACATCATTTGCGGTGTTCCTGACTACTTGGTTGATATTCGATTATAACCCCTGGTGGTGGCTTTTATGGTTCGCTTCTTATTATGTTGTATATGTACTGTGCTGGATAATAGAAATATTATTACCGCCTTACGATATGGCGTATAAGAATATATGCTTCGAAACTGAATGCAATTATACCGAAAACGACGAGAATTATTCGCGTCATTTCTGGTACCATTGGTTTGGATTTTTGAAGTATATTTCGAACAAGAAATATCCACCATTAGATTAATCGCCACGATCTCGTTATTTACCCCGGTGAAAGCCGGGGTATTTTATTGTTAAGCCATAAAATCTCATTGGAGACGACGTTAAATATTTTTAGCGATAAATTTATTATCCCGGGTATTTACGAGAGTAAAAACGAACAGCGTTAAGATACGTAAAACGTGTGCAACGTGCTTCGGGATGATTAGGGGTAAACCACTTGGACGACACACGACTCATACAGCAAATAATCAACAATAAGGGGGTAGGGGGTAAACTCACCTTGGTTATATCCCTCACCAGCAAAATATAATAGCGCGTGTTATGACGATTAACGAATGGCGATTTAAAATTCTTGTCGAGGCAAGAAACAGGTTTTATGAATTCAAAGATTCACCCGTAAGGGCTGGCGGATTGTGTCATTATATGAGATACACAATCGAAACAAATTACAAAAATAAAATTTTACCGGATAACGAAAATTTGTGTGATACGATTACATATTTTTGTACGTGTCCTGGTGCTTACGGTGCTTGGGATGTTATCCCTGAATTTACCAATCCAGTAGGTAGGGAGAACGGTGTTTATTGGTGGCCTATTGAAGATCGCGACAGCCGATTGGAATTTATGGATAGGCTCATAAGTATTTACGCCAGCAAAATAGATAAGGAAAATGGTATATAGACGTACTAAAACGAGCATAACCGCTTGGAGCGTTATTCGTAATTATTTTGCTAAATGTAGTTATGGTAGTCTTGTTATGCAAAAGACTATACGAGCTATATTGGAAAGTAAGGTCGAAAATTACCGTAAATACGGTTCAATAGCAACCGTAAATTCTTATTTCAATTTTCTCGCTGGAGCCGGTTATATACGTCACACGAAACAACCAGGCATTTGGGTTGTTGTCAAACCAGTTTCTAAAAATTTAACTTCGTCAAAGTTAAAAGAAGAGTTCGCGAATAGAAAATATAAAAGAGGTTATGCCTATGGCGGCTTACAAGATCGTGCTTACACGCGTCAACTTTTTTGAATATTCTTTTGCTGAATGCGATAGCAAAGGTAAGGGGATAGTAGCAAAAGCACTTACATACAGAAATCCAAGTCCGTACGCTTATTCTGATCAAATACAAATGTTTGACCGGCGAAATTTCACATTTAAGGTTGGAATGTTGCCTACACTAATAAAGAAATTGGCGTCAAAAGGCGTGCAATATACGCTTACCGATTACGATTATAAATTACCAAAAACTATTAAAATAGATGAACGGTTAGCTGGTAAATACATTTACCAGAGACGTGCCGTAGAAGCCTTTTTCAGGAAGAGAGTAGGCATTATCCGCGTACCAACTCGTGGCGGTAAAACATTTATAGCCGGTGAATGTTTGCGTATTTTTTGTGAAATAGAACCATCAAGCCACAAGGCATTATACGTTGTTGACAGTAAAACGTTATTTCAACAAGCTATAAACGACTTCAAGACTTATTTTGAACCGTATGGCGGAGTAGAGATAGGCGAGATACGTTCTGGCAGAATCGATACTGAAAAACGCATAACGGTAGGTATGATTCAAACTATACAGTATGCGTTATCGAAACGATGCGACGAAGCCGGTAAACGTAATAAAATGAAGACATTTTTGCGTGGCCTTAAATTTTTGATTGTTGACGAGGTTCACGATAATTGCTCTCCGGCTAAATTGCGAACGTATAAGAGTTGTAAGAAATTATCTTATCAGTTAAGTCTATCGGCTACTCCTTATAGGGATGAGGCGTTTGTAGAAAATCTTCATCTTAAAGCGTGGAGTGGCGATATTATATATCGTATCCAAGAAGAAACGCTTCGCGAGCGAGGTGTCTTGACAGAATATAAGGTATTTCTCCTTGTAGTAGAGCAAGATGCCAGGGCAATTAGCGCTTCTACGTATTTGGAATATCAGCGCGCGCTTATTTTCAATTCAAAAATAAGAGATTCTATTATAGTCTCGGTGGTTGAAATGTGTAGGCGTAACGGTTTTAAGACGTTGCTTATTTTCCAATCGATAGATCACGGTAGACATATATCTCAATTGACTGGTGAAACGTTTATATCAGGTGAAACCAATAACGAAGAAAGAGAACGTATTAAGCGCGAATTTTTGAGTAGAAGCGACGGAGGCATATTGCTTGCCTCCAATATATTCAAAAAGGGTGTTACATTGCCGGAAGTCGAGATATTGTTCAATATCGACGGAGGTCTCGAAAACGCTAATACTATACAGAAAAAGGGCCGGGTATTAGGAGCAACAAACGATAAAAGTAGGTCGGCGGTAATAGATTTTATCGACATTGACGATGCTTACTTCTCTGAACATTCGTCTACACGGTTAAACACGTATATTAAAGCTATCGGCGAAGAGGGGATAGGGTTGTTAGACACGGCGGTAGATGATTGGTTGAAAGTATTGGAAAGATGGTTGAAAATTTGGTTATCCGTAAACAAGCACTTTACCGGTATTCCGTCAAACTTTTGATAGACATATTATATCAAATGGGGTGCGATATGCGAAATACTTTTCGCGTAAACAATACCGATATATATGCTTGGAATGCTTTTATAGAACACTACGAATCTGCGAGCAAGGATTTTGTACGCCGATTCATCCTCTTCCAGCTTAATTGTAAATATGGCAGTAGAAGTGGAGCTATAAGCCGTACTACTTTGAGTAGAACACGGTTGGCGTGGCTTGTTAGTAAAAAGGCTATCGACTCTTGGGAGAAGATTAATCCTGAATTTGCTAATAAATTAACGTCGAAGCAGTTAAAGTCTCGTTTTGAACTTACTACCGTATCTGTTAAAAGTTCAATTCCGGATATTGCTACAAAGTTAATTGAACGAGAGGAAAAGGCTAAAAGTGAGTTTATAAATACAAACAAAGGTTTAGCGTGGTGCGTTGCTAATACTACGCTTTACCATCACAGAAGTCGTTGGTGTGTGTCTTGCCGTTTTAATGGCGAATGCAAAGAAATGTTGCGATTAAATTATCCTTTGATATATAAAATACGCGGATATGCTGAAAGATAGGTTGTCTTCTGAACTTATAACGGAATTGTTTTATGCGTCTTTGCATAAACGGTATGTATTCGATATTCTTAAACAATATCTGAAATTCTCTTATTTACAGGTAGAAGCAGAGAAGAAGTTGTGGAAACACATCGTAGATCGTCAATCACGTACCGGCCGAGTTCCTACCGTTGGACAATTACAGCAGGCGTTTATAGACGATGAGGCCGTGTTGGCTCTTATTGAAAAAGTTAGGGATGTTGAAATAGCTGACGAAGACATACCTTCGTTGATTAAATCGTTGGAAACCTATATACGTCAAATGAAATTTTTGGAGGCCAACGATAAAATTGCCGATGCTTATAACGACGGTAAGAAAGAAAAGGCTTATAACATCCTTATAAATGCCGCTGAAGAAATATCGCATTTTAGTATTCAAGACGTTAAATACGATCGGGTATTTAGCGATTTTCAAAAGCGTCAGTTAGAGCGCCGCAGTACCGATTGGAATTATCGGTATAAAATACCTACTTGTATAGATGAATTAGACTTTTTGCTCGGAGGGCAGAACGGAGGCCCTGAAACCGGTGAAGCGTGGTTGTGGATGGGTATTTCCGGTGCCGGTAAATCTCAGTGCCTTGTGCATTTAGGTATATCGGCGGCGAGACAAGGATATAGGGTTGTTCATTTTCAGCTCGAAGGTACGAGAGAACAAGCGTTAGCGCGATACGATTCTGCCTGGTTAGGAGGTGTGTATCAGGATGTGAAAGTTGGTAATATTTCTGATACCAAGATGAAAATGGCTCAACGAGTTGTAGCTAAACTTGGTAAAAGCGATATTACGGTAGTTGCGGTGGAGGAATTTGGCGGAATGACCGTTCCTGAAATGCGGAAAGAGTTGAAGGAGATAGAGCGCATTTACGGTAAGGTAGATGTTATACTGTGGGATTACTTGGAACTTGCTGAACTCGGAGACGGTCACAGCTACTCCATGAACGAAGAGCGTTTCAGGCAAATGAAATTAGCTCAACAAGCGAAGATGCTGGCTATGGAATTTAATGCTGTTGTTCACGTTGCTACCCAGGCTAACGGTATTGCTCCGGAATTACTCAACGATCCAGATTATGTGATAACTCGTTATAATTTGGCAGAGGCAAAGGGTAAGGTAAACCCGATGGACGGATTTGTAACTATGAATTTCACTTCCGATGAACGTAAGGATGAAATAATGCGGTTATACCTCGATAAAGCACGAGAACACAAAGCAGGTGATATAATACATATTTGCAATAATATGATGTATTCGCGTTTTTATGATAGGAAGCGTACTCTTGAAATGCCTTGGGAAGAAATAGAAGAGGAGCAACATTCTGTTAAAAAGCGTAATAAGAGGAACGTTATAAATGACGACGATGAATAAATGGGGGATAGATTTAAAGGAGCTTCTCGGCGATGCTGGGCGCTATAATTCTCGTCGTACGGAATATATTACTACTTGCCCGTTCTGTGGCAAGGAGAAGCACTTTTACGTAAATGTAAATACGCTACGTTTTTCGTGTAAAAAGTGTTGGGAAGAGGGGGGAGTTTACAAGCTCCTCTCTCATTTTGATAAGCTGTATTTATTAGACGGTGCTACGATCGAAGAACGAAGCGTTATTAAAAAGATACGCGATGTAGAAGACGAAGAGTCCGATGTACAGTTTGAAAAATTGCCCGTTAGGAAAATGCCTGTTGGATATAAGATATGTGAAAATGATGATTATTTGTGTTCTGTAAGAGGGCTTACTCCTGGCATTATAAAACGTTATAAAATAGGTAGGACACGGTTGTTGAAAAAATATTCCGATTATGTTCTTATCCCCGTGTTTACCGATGGCGTGATCACCGGATTCCAGGGTAGGTATGCAGCTAAAAAAGTTCCCGATGGCGTGTTGCGTTGGAGAAACGACACTGGCGTTGATTTTGCTAAAATGTTATTCGGGTACGATGATATTACCAGCAGTACAACCACTGTGATTTTAGTGGAAGGGGCTTTTGATAAAATAGCGGTAGATCGTAGACTTTGTTTAGATAGTTGCGGTGATATAAAATGTTGCGCTACTTTTGGTAAAAAGATAAGCGATTATCAAAGAGCGATGTTACAGCGTAAGAATATTAGGAATGTTATATTGCTATATGATTTTGACGCTATAAAGGAAATAAAAAAATATGCTTTTGAGCTTGATAAATACTTTTTTACAAATATAGTCTTTACGACAAAGAAAGACATTGACGAATGCACGGAAGAAGAAGCGTTGCGGGTTTTTGATAACTTACAACGTCCAAGGGATTTTTCGTGGAACGTCATAGGTAAATTGAAAAGATAGGTATGAAAAAAAATTTATCAATTGTTGAATACTTCAATGTTATACAAGCGGAGTATTTTATTGCCGAGTTTAAGCGTAAGATATACTTTTCTCCAAAAAATAAAAGATATTACGAAAAGGTTATGCGCTTTAAGCGCGAGAAGATCGAAAATATTTCAAATCATTATCGCCTGTTGAATATCTTTACTTCTGCTGAAAAAGCAAAAGAAGTAAAATCTTCATTGTTCGATTCTTTCGGTAGACCTACTTTTGAAATGTCACAAAAGGATTGGGATAATTATTATTCCGTAAATTCCGATTTTTCATACAACGGCGAACCCTGGAAATTAGACGCTATAAAAGACAATACCTTAACTCTTTACAACGAGCGTACTCAAACATACGCAGACGGAGTTTCAAAGGATGAAGTAATACGAATTTTATAATTTTTCAAAAAAAGATTCGTTTTTTCTTTGTTTATTTGAAAATTCTTTGTAACTTTGCTGTGCGGAAGTGAATGAAACCGCCAATTGTAAAACTAAATTGTTTATGAAAGCGTCTGAAATAGCTTATCGGAAATTAGAGTTCCTTGCGGTGAAATACGCAAATAAGCTCTACTCTTACGAAGAACTTTCCATGGAGCGGGAAGATCTTCTCCAGGAGTTTCGGTTGAAAATTTTCACTTCTATAAAAGCCTACGGACGTCGTTGGCTGGCTTACAGACGAGGCACGGCTTCTCGGCCGGTACCGTTACGGTACTATGTTGAGTGTGCTTGTTCGAATAAATGCACCGACATGATGCGGGCTATCTCCAGAGAAAATTACAAATTACGTATAGATCACACTAATTACGATTGTGGAGTAGAAGATAATGTGTATATCGACACAGAACGCGATAAATTTGTTATCAATGGCGTTGATGTACTCCATAATTTAACCGGAATAAGAAGGGCAATTTTCTCCCTTTATATTAAGGGTCGCGGAAGGGATATGCTTGCACGTATGTTGCGCACTCCAAGAGCAGTTGCTGAGGGGTTTGGCAATTTGTCGCATACGGAAGCTAAAGCGGTAGTTGACGAAATAGTTTCAAAGCAGAAAGAGTATTTGTTGGATAATTACAAAACAGCGTTATATTATACACCTACTCGTTTTGAATGTTATAGGATGAATAACGACGATTGATAAAATACATTGTTTAACCACTTTAATTGTACAACTATGTCTACTAAAATTTCGAAGGTAAACGCTGAGCGTTTGAACAAAATTGGTATTTCCGTTAAGACGGAAGAAGAGGCAAAGAAGCAGCTCCTGGAGCGTCTCGAGAAAGCCGGTATCCCCGGTATGGAAGACGAAAGTATCGACAACCTCATCGATATCGTTAGCTCGTTCGCAGAGCTTGACGACGAAAGTGCTGAAACTGAAGACACGAAGTCTCCGGCTGAAGAGGAGGCTGATGATCTCGCTATAGAGGCGGCTGAAGAGGAGGCCGAAGAGGAAGCAGAAAAGGAAGCTGAAGAGGTCGAGGAAGAGGCAGAGGCCGGCGATCAGGAGGCTGAGGAAGCTACGGCCGAAGAGGAGGTCGAGGCTCCTGAAAAGGACAACAAAGCCGTAAAGGCCGATACCAAGAAGAAAGCCGAAAAGTCGGCCAAGAAGACGGCCGAAAAGGCTAAAAAGTCCGATTCCAAAAAGGACAAGAAAGCCGATAAGAAAGAGGCTGACAAGAAGCGTAAGAGCGAGCGCGGCGACCGGCTTATCCCGCAGAAGAACCCCGATGATCTCGATCTGCTTCGCAAGACCCTCGGCGAACTGTTCCCCGAGCCCGAGTTCTCGTATGTGGCGGTTTCGCAGGGTATTTCGATCAAGTACAACGGTGCCAACTCTCACCCGGTAGCTATCATGTTCGAGAACGTGTACGCCAAGGAGGGTAAGCTCGCTACCACGAACGTCGTTCTCAATACGTTCCGCAGTCAGGCTCAGCAGGATAAGCTCGCTGAAGATGGCGTCGACTTCGTTATGACCTGGAACTCGCTCCCGTGGCTGAAGAATATTCCGTGGGAGGATGCGATGGAAATCGTCAAGGCTCATGTCGACGAGATCAAGACCGCGGTATCGGGTACCGACAGCCGCCTCGGTAAAAACCGGGAGAAGATGGAGGCCGATCTGAAACAGGGAGGTAAGAAAGCCTCTGCCAAGAAAGAAGAGGCCGCAAAGAAGGCTCCGGCGAAGTCCAGTAAGACTACCGCTACCGAAGAGGCGGCGAAGCCTGAAAAGGTCGAAAAAACGGCTCCCAAGAAAACCGCAGAGGACAAGAAGGAGCAGGCTCGCGCCGCGTTAGCAAAAGCGGCGGCGGCTAAAAAGGGAAAGACAGCTAAAAAGTAGTTTATCTACCTCATACGTTCAGCACCCGGGTTAAACAGGCCCGGGTGCTGTTTTTTAACAGCGTTACTTAATTCGTAAAAAATTCGTTAATTATGATGGTAGAAGAAACATTATCGCTTTGCGATACTAAATTTTTAATCAACAGCAAACTTAATTCAGGCTACGAAAAGAAATCGCGTTCAATAATATGCAGTCCGTCTGCTTCGTTTGCCGCGGTATATCCTGTCGTTAATCGGTATATTTTGCAATATTGCAATTTGCAGGATTCGAGAGGCGGTAAAGTACGCGAACTCTTGGATGTGAAGACCATCGTTACAAATCCGTATCGCCGTTGTGTAGGCGGATTTGGTAGAAACATCAATATCTTCTTCCTCCTTGCTGAAGCGATGTGGATTGCCGCCGGTCATAAAGACGTGGAATTTCTCACCATTTTCAATAAGAGGATGGCAGAATTTTCTGACGATGGCGTTGTGTTTCACGCACCTTATGGATGGAGATTACGACATTGGGGAGTTCCGTCAGAGGGGTGTGCTGTTAATCAAGGATTAGACCAAGTTACCGCCGCCGTGCGTTTCCTTGCCGAAGACCCTGATACCAGGCAGGTTGTTATGTCAATTTGGAATCCTGATCTTGATTTAGGGGCAGTAACGAAGGACAAGCCGTGTAACGACATGGTGATGCTCAAAATACGTGAAGGTAAGTTGATAACTACAATTCAAAATCGTTCGAACGATTTGCATTGGGGATTACCTACTAACATTTTTCAATTCTCTTTCCTTACGGAACTGATGTCCATTTGTTTAGGCATTAGTCTCGGAGTTCAGACACATAATTCGCAATCGCTTCACATTTACGAGTGGAACGAGATAGCCAAAAATATGGACAATGAATACGTAAAATCCGGTTGGAAGACTACGCTTTATGCACTTGCTGTTTCCTATAAAATGGATTTTGCTTTTGAGTCAGAAGTGCCGGTAAATCGTATGCGCGAATTGACCGGTTTCTTAGACGAAATAATACGGCGACTTACTTGCCACGCTCACAACGAGGAAATGAGCGATGAAGCAGGTTACGAATCGTATTTACAGGATAAGTCTTCTTACTTCTGGGCAGTTTACGAAATGCTTAAAACCTACATCGTTTATAAGAAAGCCTTAAAGGAGCGTTCCAAAGATGAGGCGATTCAAATAGCGGTTGAACGTTTGAAAGCAATAGTTAAGGTTCTTGGCAAAGAATTTGCAAATTGGGATTACATGATGCTTGCCAATAATTTCTTCAATGCCCGGATGTCTAATTCGAATAGTATTGAGTTACTGTAATGACAGATTCCCTTTCGCGGTGGATAGAGGAGAATTGTATCGCCGCAGTAGAAAAAACGCAATATGGTGTAGACATTGTAACGGTTGAAGGGGTAGGGGATTTTCTCTACATTCAGCCGGACGATGAGGGGTATATTATTGATGAACGTTTTTCGTTTGTTGTTAGCGACGAAGAATTTGACGTATTATACGACGAACGTGTAAATTATATACTGTTTGAGTTCGGCGGCAAGTTCTATTATTCGCATATAAAAAAGGATCACGCACGTCTCGATAAGACCGTTCTTTTTAGGCCGGAATTTATCGATTTTAAGTACCTGGGCACAAGCACCGACGAAGATATAGTGCCTTTTGTTCACCTCGGCGTTCATAGCGAGTACGAATTCCTTAACGGTTCATCTAATTGCGAATTGTGGGCTACAAAAGCTAAATTCAATAGAATGACCGCATTAGGTATATGCGATAAGAATACGCTCGCCGGTACCTTGGCTTTTCAAAGTGCGTGTTTAAGTAAGAACATAAAGCCTATCATCGGCGAAACGGTTAGTGTTGCAAGCGAATACGATCCGCAGGTTGAAATACAGGAAACTTTCGATCTCAAATTGTATGCCATAAATAAGCAGGGGTGGAGAAATCTGCTTTTGGTTAATAAAGCTATCAATGTCGATTACAACGGTTTTATTCCTATTGATTTGCTCGAAAAATACGGCGACGGAATATGTTGCGTTATTCCTCCAGAGGGAGAGCTGAATCATTTCAAAAACGACGTTGATAAGTGTAAAATGTTGTTGGAGCGTTATCATGCCGCGTTTACCAAAGTGTATTATCAAATCGACACGGTAGAATACGCTTCCGATAATATGTTTAGGGAGCACCTCGAAAGTATCGATACGTATATTATGCGGCGGCGCAAAATTAAGTTGTACCGCGATACAGAACCTATAACTATCAACGATTCCTATTACCTCGACGCCGAAGAAGCGGGATTAAAATCTTTGCTTAATAAGGTAGCAGGAATAGTCACTCCTGAAAGTAATACGCAGTATTTCAAAAATTCAAAAGAGACGCTGTTAGCTTATCAAGAATGGATGGATACGGCAGAATTGCTGTACGATACGATAATCGAGGGAATGACTAATTCGGTTGAATTTGCTGAAAGCGTTGAATTTAAGATTATAACCGGTATTCGGCACTTACCTAAATATGAATTTGTGAAGACTACGGTAGAGGATGCGTTTTTCGAGAAATTGGAAGAAGGTGTTCAAAATCGTTTAGTAGGCAAAGTTGATGATTTAGATAAGTATATGGCTGAACTCGAAAAGGAATGTTCGATTATAGTGCCTAACGGTTTGTGTGACTATTTCATGATATTGTGGGATATTATGAATTGGTGTCGCGAGCACGGCATTATGACCGGGTCGGGTCGAGGTTCAGTGTGTGGTTCTCTTATAGCGTATTGTCTTTACATAACAGACGTCGATCCGCTTAAATATAATCTTATGTTTGAGCGTTTCTTGAATGAGACGCGTGTGTCGGGAGAACGCGCTAAAAGTGCTGACTCGTTGCCGGATATTGATTGTGATTTTCCGGTAGCGTTTCGCGATACAGTTAAGGCTTATATGGCCAAGAGATACGGAGAAAACCACGTTTGTTCAGTAGGTACGTACACTCGAATGAAACTGAAAACCTGTTTGAAGGATTTTGGTAAGGTAATGGGCGTACCTTTTACCGTAATGAATAAATTGACCAAGGATATAGACGATCAAATAGAATATACCTGGGGCGATTTGTTTAATTACGCAGTTTTGTCGAAGGACTTATTCCGTTTTGTACAAGATCACCCTGACCTGGTGCATATGACTAAATTTGCACTTACGCAATGTAAAACGAGTTCGATCCATCCGTCGGCCGTAATTATAGTACCGCGCGAAGATGAAGATGGGAATCCTATCGATATATTCGGTTGGATGCCTGTTAAGAAAATGGGCGACGCTCTTGTTTCAGAATGGGAAGGTAAGTATATAGATAAGGCCGGATTCTTAAAGGAAGATATCCTCGGGCTTAATCAGCTCGATAAATTCTCTGCTATCATAAAGCTAATAGCCCAGAACAGGAAGAAAAATATAGATGTAAATACAATACCGTTTGACGACACGGAAGTGTATAGGTATTTTCAGCGCGGATGGTGTGAGGATGTATTCCAATTTGGAGCGATGGGGCTGATGAATTATTGCCGGTCAGCTAAACCAAAAAGTTTGGATGATCTCATCGCTATGACGGCATTATTCCGTCCAGGGCCTATGGATGTTAATGCTCATGAAACGTTTGTAGAAATTAAGAACGGGATTAAGAAGCCAAAATATGACTTTGGTATGGAAGATATAACGAAGGACACTTATTCGTTGTACACGTACCAAGAGCAAATTATGAAAGCCGTGGTCGTAGGCGGATTGAGTCCTGTGGAATCTGATATGTTGCGCACCGCAATTAAGAAGAAGAATACCGCACTTATTGAATCATTTCACGATAAATTTCATCAAGGGTATTGCGAATTGCTTAAAAAGAACAATAAGCCAAACCCTGATAAAACGGCTGATGAAGTATGGAAGAAACTTCTTGCTTTTTCGGGTTATGGTTTTAATAAAAGTCATGCCGTGGCGTATACGATAATGTCGTATTGGTCGCAGTGGTTTAAGGTTAATTACCCATTGGAATTTTGGACTACTTCATTGCAGTATGCTTCGAAGGAGTCGGATATTCCGTATCGTTTAGTGGAAATGAAGAAATCGAGTCCCGATATCGAGGTCAGACCGCCTGATATCAATTTCTCTAACGATACTTTCACTTGCGATCCTGCTACGAATCGTATATTCTTTTCGTTAGGAAAAGTTAAAGGAGTTGGCGATAAAGCGCTTATGGCCTTAAAGCACATGAAGGAAGAGTGCGGTGAAATATTTTCTTTCGATGATTTTGTTAAAGCGGCGCCGAAGGGGGTTAATAGAACTGTAATATTACGCCTGATAATGGCCGGTGCTTTTGACCTGGTAGAAAATATTAAGAATCCACGTGAGCGATTGGATATCATAAAGCAATACATGGAATTCAGAGGCGAAGATTTGCCTGAAGAGTTCAATACTCCAGACGTGAGAAGCAATTCTTGGTGGATATATAAACAACGCGAGATAACCGGTTACGGCGAGGTTGATTACGAGCGTATGCTTAACGAATACGGTGTAGGTAAAAGATTATTAAAATTATACGTTACTGGACTTGAATTCGAAAAGAAAAAAGTGGATGATGAAGTATGTATAGTTGGGCGTGTAAATAACGTTTTTGAGCGTCAAACAAAGAGAGGCGACAATTATGCTGCTATGCACGTTGAAGTTAATGATCTTATTATACAGGTTACATTGTGGCCTGAATTTTGGGGGTCTCAGGGTGAAACAGTAGAAACTCTTACAAACAGGATAGTAGCTGTTTCAGGTGTTGTAAATTATTTCGCAGGTAAAAAAGTTATTCAGTCTAATCAGCGAACAAGGTTAGAAATACTACAATAGTAAAACAAGATTGATTATGTACGGAGATTTGAAAAGAGTTTTCAATGCGGATTATATTTCCCGCTTGGATAACATTAAGCAATGGTTGGAACGCGATCGCATACAGCAGGAGAGCGTGACTCAACATTCATTCAAAGTGTCGGTTTTTGCCAATTGTATCCTCGACGAACTTTGGCCCGATGAAAAGGCGGATTTGAAGATCATGAAGTTTAAGTATCAGACACTTAAAATGGCTATGTATCACGACTTCGATGAGGCTGTTTTGTGTCGAGATATATCACACGAACTCAAGTACAACGGTTATAACGGAGAGCAAATTCGTCAGGCTCTTGATGATTACGTAAATCACGTATTCAGGGTATGGGATAACGATAACGATTCCAATATAGCAAAGTTGATGTTGAAGAAAGTCCCTAATTATCAACTTATGCACGCTATTGTTAAGGTTGCCGATTGGTTTGCGCTTTTATTCTTCCTGTGCCGGGAGGCTGAGATTAGCCACGCTTCGTGGGTTAAGAATCATATAACCTATTGCAACGAAGGTTGTCAAAAAGCTATAACAAACTTATTTTTCATGCTCAAGGTCGAGGGATTCGATTTTGACGAAGAATATATGAATGGGTTAATTCGTTTATTACCAAATTATTAAGACTATGGAACACAAGGAATCTGAATGCATTGAAATTTCAAACCAGGCTTCACAGGATATTGCCGCGATATTCAGCAAGGAGCCGGTAGCCGCACGAGCGTTGAGTATGATCATATCGCACATTGCATCAACGTACAACGATAAGTACGCCGATGGCGAAAAGACTATCGACACTAAAAAGATGCTTTACGATGCGGAACACGGTAGTGCAATCAATTCTTACCAGGTATGTCGTTATCTTCAACGTTACAATACCAAAGGACATAGTAAGAGTGGTCTTATCAAAGATTTAGAGAAAGCCGCTCATTACATAGTTATTGAGATTACGCGCCGGTTATTGAACGACGCTGAAGTAAACGAACAAGAACCGAAGGTATGAAACGTACATTGCTTATAGGCAAGAATGCTTACGAGATTGAATTTGAAGAGTTTACTGACGAAATAGATGTCGACGAACTCATGACAATTCATTACGAAAATCTGATTGGCGAAATAATCACTTTCCCGGTTATCGTTAATCGTCTTGGAATGCTACTTGCCGATGCAGAACGCGCGTTGTCTGAAACGAAACTCAATTGTGAGATCATGGAAGCTAAATTACGCGAAGATGTACGCTGTAGACTTAACGACGAAGAAGACCGGAAGAAACCGGCTACTATCGACGAAGTGAATACAGCGGTAGTACAATCTCCCGTTTATAAGGCTAACAAGATCAAACTTTACGAAGCGCAAAAGACACGCGACTATATGGCTTCTTTAATGTTTTCAGCAAAGGATAAATCGGCTAAATTGGATAAATTGTCCTTATCTTTACAGCCGGGGGATATTGAAGAGCACATTATGCAGAGTAAGGTTAATTCTGTGACAAAGATTAAGCGTAAAAGGCAGTTAATTCCTGATAACGAATAACAGCGTTATATAAAACACAAGTTTCACTAAATCAAAAAAAATTTATGGCTAACGATCTTAGAAGTCGATTGAAGGCGACTCCCATTAAGAAGCTCAAAGCCCGCATTGACGAAGACAATGCAATGCTTAACAACGGGAACGCCGAATTCCTCAATCTCGAGGATGGTAAACTGATGAAGATCCGTATCTTCCCCGCACACCCCGATCATGACAATTTCTACGCGCCGCGTAAATGCTATTGGCTTCCGTTCCGGAACGATAGCGGCGATAATTACCGCGGTACGGTACTCGATTCGATCTTTCACGGAAAGACGGAGTACGATATCGTACAGGAATACGTCGCTTACGTGAAGTCTCATTGTTCGGAGGAAGCTATTGCGGCTGTTACCGCTTCACGCGACGGACTGTTGCCCTCTCTTTCGTGGCTGTGTTACGCCGCAGAAGTTACGGAAGGGGAAATGGTTCCCAAGATGTGGGAATTCAAAAAGACGGTGCGTGACGCGCTGAACCGCCTGGCTATCGTGGAGGATGACGACGATCCGATCGAGGTCGATCCGTTTACCGATCCTGATGAAGGATTCCCCATCTTCGTGAAGTACCTCAAAAATCCGAACAAGAAAAAGGGTGAAACTTACTACGATGTTTCGCTTGGAAGGAAACCGAAACCGTGCCCTCTTACCGACGAAGCCATCGAGAAGTTCATGAAGCTGAAACCGATCGATGAAGTTACTGGTTCTTACGGTATCGATCAGTTTGAACGTGCTCTCGAAGGTCTGCAGAACTTTGACGAGGATAACGAGATTAACGTCTTCGAGGAGGACGATTGGCTCGAAATCGTTGAAAAGGTTCGCAGTCAGTATAAGGGCGGCGATGACGATGACGCTCCCAAAAAGAAGGTAACGAAGAAATCGTCAAAGCGTCGCGTCGAGGAAGAGGATGATGACGTACCGTCGGTGCGCACTCGCCAGAATCGCCCCGGGGTTCGTACGGCAGATCCTGATGAAGTCGAAGATGATGATCCTGAAGAGGAGGATGCTCCTGAAGAGGAGGGTGACGAACTCGACAATATGACCCGTTCGGAACTGAAGAAGTTTATCGTTGATAACGAACTTTCGGATGTAGTCCCGGTATTCAAGTCGACCAGCGATGATGAAATTCGCCGCAAGATCCGTGAAGCCTTGGATCTTCCGCAACCCGGAGCTGAAGAGCCTGAAGAGCCTGAAGAACAAGAAGAAGAGGAAGAAGCACCGAAGCCGAAGAAGCAGGTAAAGAAAGCAGAACCGGAGCCTGAACCTGAAGAGGTTGAGGATTCTGAATCCGAAGAGGCTGAAGAGCAACCGAGTTCTTCGAAAGCCGCACGATCGCTGGCTACGATTCGAAGCAAACTCAATAATATTAAGAACAAGAAGTAGTTGATACATTAACGTGGATACGGCTGACTGGCTAATTGTCGGTCAGCCGTTTTTAACATTTTGAAATATGAGTAAAACAGCTAACATACTTAACCGTTTAGCCGAAAGATTCAATTCTTCAGACGTAATAGCCTTCAAAAATAAGGACGGTTTTGCTGAGATAAAATCTTGGGCTCATACCGGTAGTCCAGAGTTGAATTGGAATTTGCGTACTTACGGATTGCCTACTGGTATTATAGAAATTGCTGGTAAAAGCCGAAGCGGTAAAACGACCGAGGGGCTTGAAGCCATGAAATACTTCTTGCAAGAAAATCCGGAAACCGGATTAGCCTGCATTTTGTCGTCTGAAAACCGCGATAACAAGGACTATGCGATGCAGTTAGGTATTGATATATCGCGGGTGGTGATAATAAAAATTCACTACGTTGAACAGATGTTTGTGCGGGTAACTAAATTCGTTAAAGATGCGCACGAACTTTTCGAAGAGGCAGGTATGAAGGAAAAGCCGCGTTTCTTCTTCTTGTGGGATTCGCTCGGAGCTACCCTATCGAAAGCTGAATACGATGCGTTGAAGACCAACGTTGAGAATATGGATAAAGCGGCTTCGCAAGGCAAGGAGTTTGATAAGCTCCAAGAAGCACGCATGATGTCGTTTGCAAAATCGGCAAAAATGTTCGCGAAAGGATTAGTAGGACTTTCGTATACCAACATTATACACTTCGTAATGCTTAACCACCAGTATGATCAAAATAATATGGGTATTGTCACCCGTAAAAGTACCGGCGGTGAATGGGTGGAACTTCTTCCTACTATTAGACTCCAAATGAGGGTTACGGAAATGAAGAAGATCGACGACGTTGATGTTGCTCAAATTTCGGAGGTTAAAGTTGTTAAAAACGACTTTGGTTCTCGGCGTAAGACGTATATTCGTATTTTGTTGGGGTACGGTATTATTTTGTCAGAAGAAGACATTGAATATGCTGTTGAACACGGTATATTAACTAAACCGTCAAAAACTGTATATTCGTTTATGAACGGTAAGTTGAAATGGAAATCAGATCGTGAGCTTTACCAGCTTTATTACGATCACAATCCGCTTATTCGCACGCTTGAGAAAGTAATATTCAAGGCACGTTGCAAAGATCTTAAAGAATGGCGAGATAAAACATTCGAACGTGCTGAAGAAGCAGACGAATAATCAGCGTTTTTTAGTAAAATGTTATTTTTATGAAACGTCGCAACCGCCGCACACCAGCCGCTATATTGTGCTTCGATCCCCATTTGTCTAAAGACAATACGGAGTTAGTTACGGGGCTTTTTAACCAAGTATTCGATATTGCCGAAGAGATAAAATGTGAAAATATTATCATTGGAGGTGATGTGTTTACTTCTCGATCGGCGCAACCGCTTGAAGTTCTCGATACCTGGAAGTCGATTACCAATGAAGGTAAGAAACGGGGTGTGAGTATTATCGCAATACCCGGAAATCACGACAAAACCGATCCTAACAAGGATAGAAGTTATTTAAGCGTGTGCGGCGGTAAGGCGATCGTAGTTTCTTCTCCAGAAGAAATAGTTTTGAATGGCGTATCTTTTGTATTGATACCGTATTACGGTGACGATAAATGGCTCGCTGAAAATGAGCGTATATTATCTGAATTGGAAGATGACGTAAAAGCCCGCTTTTTAGTTACTCATATAGCTGTCGAAGGAGTGCGTAACAACGATGGCACGCAGGTAGAGAGCGATATTAAGAGTGATATGTTCAGCGATTATGACGCTGTGTTTGTAGGGCATTATCATAACGCTTCGCAGGTAGGCGATAAGGTGTATTACCTTGGTTCTATGTATCAGGGTAATTTTGGCGAAAATGTCAACGATAAAGGTGTGACGATTGTTTATGATGACGGTACCTGGGAACACGTTGCGCTGAATTTCCCTAAATATGTGCGTGAAACTGTTGAAGCTACCGATTTTGCCTCGCTTAAAAATATTCTCGATAAATACTCCGGCGAAACGGTTGATCGCGTCAGAATCGTTGTTACGGGGCAAAAAGCAGATTGCGAAAAATTGAATACCTCTCAATTTTCAGCCGCCGGTATTGAAATAAAATTTCAACCTGACGAAATGGTGGCCGCTATGAATTCTGCCGACGAGGCTGATAAGATAACCGTATTCCAGAAATCGTCGATAGTTAAGCAGTTTTTGGAATTCTGCAAAGAACGCGATATACGTGGAGAACGGATGAAAGAAGGGTTGGCAATGCTTAAAGAACTGTAGATATGTGGTATCCTGTAGAAATAGAATTCGGAGGTCTTTTCGCTTTTCGCGATAAGGCAAAGGTAGTGTTCCGTCAGAGGGAATGTACCGTTATTTTTGGAGATAATCAAACCGATCGTGGTGTTATCAATAACGGCGCAGGTAAATCTACGTTGTTTGAAGCTATTTCTTTGGCTTTGACTGGTGATTTATTACCGCGCGATACGCCTATTACGCGTGATAAGGCTATTAACAGAGATTCAGACGATGCCTGGGTTAATATGAAACTCGAAAACAGCGTATTACACCAGTGTATTGAAATTAAAAGGCGTTTCTTTAGAAAAAAGAGTGCCAAAGCTACGCTTATTATTAACGGCAAGCCACAAAACGAACTTGTATCTGTGGCTGACGTTGATAAGCGGGTATTAGATTTACTCGGCGTAACAAAGGACGATTTATTGAAATATTATATTATCAGCCAAGATCGTCAATATAATTTCCTTACCGCACCGGATGCTGTTAAAAAGGAAATATTGAATCGAATAACGAACGCTGATATGCTTCAACCGATGCTTGATTCTATTAAAAATGACCGTAAGGCCGCTGAAGAGCAAGTGTCTAAACATGAGCTTGAAATAGCTAAATTAAATACGCGCATAGAAACACTTAAAGAGAATATGCGTGAAATTCTTGAAACTAACGATACGGCAATATTAATCGAGGCTTTGAAGGAGTCTATGACTTATGCTGAAAAGACCGTGTGTGATATCAATAACCGTATTGAAAGTTCTAAAGAAGAATTGGGCGAATACTCCAAGAAACGTAATAAGTTGCTTAAACAACTCGATGAATCCGAAGACCTGGAGACTAAAATAGCTGTCGTACAAGAAGACGTCGATGAAGCAAAACGTATGCGTAATTCACAACGTCGGTCGAAAGAACATTTGGAATTATTACTTGCCGGTAGCGTTACTTGCCCTAATTGTGGCGAAGAATTTGTGCCTAACAGCGATGCCGATTTAACAACGATTCCGGATATTGAAGCGGCTATTAAGAAATGCACCGATTTGGAAGCTGATTACAGCAATAAGTTAAAGGGAGTGCAAGCTGAATTGGATGAGTTGGAGGAAAAACGCGCTGAATTCAAGCAGTTGCGGCGCGATTTACGCAACACCGAGAATTACATCCAGGAATTAACAGATAATATCGAAAAATACGAAGCGCGGATTGAAAGCGAACAGCGACGTATTTCGCAAATCAAAGATAAGATTAAAAAGGCTAACGAAAAGAATCAAAACGACGCTTCCGTAAAAGCTATCAAGGCAAAGATAAAGACAACCAAGGAAGAATTATCAATTCTTGAAGGCGAAATTGAAGACTTCCGTTATTTAGCCGAATCGCTGGCGTTCTGGGATTTTAATATGGGTAAGAACGGTTTCTTAACTTTCTTGGCTAATAAGTCTATTAAGACTATCGAGGGCATGACGAACGTGTATCTTGAAAAGTTTGGACTCGATGTAAGCGTTCTTATTAACGGTTTTACTACTACGAAAGACGGAAGTGTTAGAGATAAAATTGACGTATATATTCAATCAGACGGACTTAATGCCGATGCATATGGTATTCATTCAGGAGCTGAACGTGGTAGAGTCGCTCTTGCCGCGTTGATAGCACTTAATCGGCTTATAAATATGTCCACTAACGGTAAAGGTCTTGATATGTTATTGCTCGACGAGGCTTTTCACGGGATAGACTCTCTTGGCCAGGAGAATATTATACGGGCTTTAGAGCGTGTTGGAATAACGTCTATGATGATTACGCAGAATGTATCGGCCGAATTTGCGGCTAAAAATAAGCTAACTGTAAGGAAGATAGACAAAGTATCAAGATACGATTAGCTCCAGCGTTATTATATTATAATTCAAATTATAACGTTATGAGCAACGAACCGTATATATCGTATTACAAGGATAATCTTATTATAGGCATTGACCCAGGTGCGGCAGGTGGTATAGCAGTTTATTCTCTTACTAAAAAGCGTATGGTAAATGTAATAAAAATGCCTGAAACGCCTACCGATTTGTATCGTTTTTTGAAATTACATTCTCTTAATTCAAAGTGCTTTTTAGAGAAGGTAGGCGGTATTCCCGGTAACGGCGCTAATGCTATGTTCAACTTTGGAAAAGGTTACGGGCATTTAGAAATGGCTCTTTTAGCTTGCCGAATACCTACTGAAACCGTTACCCCTCAGAAATGGCAGAAGGAGTTTCAAATTGGTGTTAGAGGTAAAAATACATCTAAAACTGATTGGAAAAATAAGCTGAAAGCCAAGGCACAACAATTATTTCCAGGATATAATATCACTTTGGCCGTATGCGACGCTATGCTAATAGCTCTGTATGGCAGTAGAAAATAATAATATTATGGAATTCGTATGTAAAAATCCCGAATGTCCTCGTTATGGCAAATCGGATTATTATTCGCAGGTTAGTGTTGTAATAAAAAACGGCGAACCGTTCGTTAAGCAGTCGCCATGTCCGTCTTGCGGTAATATTCGCGAAGAGGTGAAGAAAGAAGCTCCTGAAAGTCTTAAAGGCATATATTTTGGCAAATTTAGAGCTATGTCAAAAGAGCAGAAACAAGAGTCTCTTAAGAAGCGTTCGCACGAACATTTCAAAAAGAACATACAAGCCGAAAAGGAAGCGAAGTTAGCGGCTGTGCGTAAGCAGGGGGATGAGATGTTAAAAAGATAAGGCAATGAGACGGTCGGTTGAAGGGCAATTATTCAAGCAACAGTTCAAGTACAAAGCGGCTGTTGTCAACAGGTTCATACAAATAATACGTACTTGTGACGATCCGTTACGAGTTGCCGCTTATAAGAGCCTTGTATTCAGAATGATGGGTAGTATCATTTTGAAGAATATAGCTAATTACATAAATTTATTAAACGGTTCGAATCTCCCTGATATACCGACTCGTGACGAAGCAATAGCCGATTGCTATACGATGTACGATAAGTGTTTAGATAAATACGTTATCGACAAGGACGCTAATTTCTATTTCTATTTCAATAAATCTATGGCCCGTAATTTCTATACGATGTATAAAAAGAATTTACGCGCTCGTCATAGTGATATGTCGTCTGGCATTGAGGCCGCTCACCCTGGCATGAGAACAGTTGAAGACGTAAACGGTGTAGAAGTAATATTCACATCGTTTAATTTTACTGAACTCGAATGCCGTATTACGAGATCGCGTATGGCCGGCCAAAGGAAGTCCGAATTCCTACGTGACAATACGGACGTTACAGAAAACGATTACAATAGATCCCTTTTGCGGATGAAGAAAATATTAAAACGAATAAAAGAAGACCATGGAAAGAAAAGTTGAAGTCATAAGCAAGATATTAGAAAACGGTTTCTCGTTGCTGGAAGTATGGATGTATGATTCGTCGCCGCTTGTATTTCTTGTTAATAAATTCACGCCATCCGTAGAATCCAGCGTGTCTTCTATCGATTATTGCGAATGTACGGGTTACGATATTACGAGCCTGGTAGCTAACGAGTCGGTCGAAATGAATCGTAATAAAGCGGCGCTCTTATCCAAATTGGAATACATAGTTCAAAATCAAAAAGTGTTGTCTTTCAGATTCCATAAAAGCGTTAAGTGGATTTATTGGATGTCGAGTAGAATGTAACGGGCTGTTTCGTTGCAAAAAAAATCGTAAAACTAAATCGTCATGGCTATTAAGCCTTCAAAATATCAAGAGGCTATATATAACGAAGTTGCCAATACCAACCATAATATTAACGTAAATGCGGTAGCAGGAAGTGGCAAGACCACTACGTTATTAGGGTGCTTACAGCACATACCAAAAGGCAAGTCCATAATATTTATGGCCTTCAATAATTCCATCGTTCAGGAACTTACCGAGCGTAATAAGCGTCCGAACGTGGATATCATGACTCTACATTCTTACGGTTGGAGATTGCTTTTGAGACGTTACGGAGGTAAATGCGTAATGAATCCTAATAAGACAATTTCCAAGATCGAGACGGTGCTCAAACGTCATTCTAACGACGAAAGCGTTCAAGAACTTTTGCGACTCCGTAAAAAGGGGTATTTATATTACGTTATACCCAAAATAGTCGATTTAATGCGGACGTCTCTCAGTCTACCTCAATTGAGCAGTATAGAAGAGTTATGCGAATATCACGATATTGATTGTGGTGATATTGAAAAGCAATTAGCTCTTGAAACTTTTGCTCTTGCCGCCGCTGATCAAAGTCAATTCGATTTTACTGATATGCTGTACGTTCCGGTTACTGATCCTACTATACGTTTCAGGAAATATGAAGTAGTATTAGTAGACGAAAGTCAGGATATGTCGGTTCTTCAGCACGCGCTTATTAAGAAAATACTCGATCGCCGGTCGCGGTTAATAACCGTCGGAGATCCATGCCAGGCAATATACGGTTTTGCGGGTGCGGATGCTAATAGTTATTCGCTGTTGAGCAAACTCAATGGCGATAGCGTCGAGTTGCCGTTATCGGTTTGCTATCGTTGTGGCCAACGAATTGTCGAAGAAGCGGCTAAAATAGTGCCGCATATTAGACCGTACGAATTCGCTTCTACGGGCGAAGTTACTTACGGTTCGTTAAACGATTTGGAAGATGGCGATTGGATAATATGCCGTAATTTACGACCTCTCGTAGAGGTTTATCTTTGGTTGTTGAAGAATAGAATTAAATCTAAAATTAGAGGCAAGGATATAGGTCGCGGATTAGTTGATTTAATAGAAAAAACCGGTGCTAAAACAATTTCAAGATTAGAGGCAGCACTCGATAAGGAGGTGCAACGTGTTTACGACAAGTTGCTTAAAAAGGGGTGGAATAATCCTAATATGTCTCCTAAAATGGTTGAATTGTTCGAAAAAATAGAAGTAATAAAGGCACTGGCAAACGAGGTGGAAAGCGTTAGCGAATTGTGTGAAGTTATTGATAATATTTTCACTGACGATGTGCGGGGGATATTACTTATGACGATTCATAAATCAAAAGGTCTTGAAAATGATAACATAATATTCCTTGCACCGGAAATAATACCTTCGCGTTACGCTACTCAGCCGTGGCAGATTCAGCAGGAAATGAATCTTAAATATGTAGCTATAACGCGAGCAAAACAGTGTTTAGTGTACGTTTCATATAATCAATTCGTAAAAGATGTGTCAAGAAAATTTGAAGGAAGATTTGCAATCGAAAGCGCACGACGATGAACTTAATGAACCTGAAGATCGTTTGGAAGATAGCGCAGAAGAGTCAACAACGTTTTAATACGTAAAATTGTAAGACGATGAAAAAATTGTATTATTTGCTTGTACGCAAAAACGAGGAAGGTCAGAACGTGTATCATCAGTGGTTGCGTTCAGGATTGATCGGTAAGGGCCGGGGTTTTTCCGAGTGTCGAGACCCGGATTTTGCCTTTAGAACGGAATCTTCTATGGAAATATTAGCGCACTACGAATTCCTTCGAGTTCAGCTTCAAACGCCATACAAGTGGGAGTTGGTAGGATACGTTATGGATAGCGATCAGAAGTCTTGGGCTGATGTATCGCAGGTGCATGAGTATAAAAACGAGTTGCCTGAAGGAGAGAGTATTGAAAGGTTTCGTCGTCGTGTTTACGCTAACCCAGGCTGGAATCAAGAGTACAGTAAGTACGCTAAAGATCTTAACAAAAATTACAAATAATATTTTATGCGGGTCATTGGCAGAAAATGGTATTTTCCCGATGGTGTTTGGAGAAAATGCGTTATGACGGAAACCGTGCTCGATAAGAAAATGCGGTCTGTTGGTGAAATATTTACTTTCGTGAGCGATATCGATAATACGTCTATAGCTATGGCAAAAGACGAATTTTTCAATTGTTCGGCAACACCTCTTGAATTGGAAATTGACGATATCACCGCAGTAATGAATCACGGGCACGTATTGAAAGCGTATGTTGTTTATGATAAGAAAGGCAATACCGCTTATCTTCACGAACTCGATATAGCTACGCTGTCGCAAAAAGAAGACGTGGTTATGTCGATCCCGGCAAGTCTCGAATGGTCTGATACAGGCAAAGTACGTGTTTTGCTTAAAGATTTTCCACAAAAAAGCGAAATGTATTACGTAACTCCGCGTGCGTTTGTTGGAATAAAAATTAAGTATTACCACGGCGAACTCGTTAAGAAAGTACAAGACGTAATTGACGCTCTGTTATCTGACGATTTGTTGCTTAACGAAAACGGTTTGAAGGTTGACGATATCTTGAATATCGGCAGTAAGGTTGAACAAATCAAGAAACAAATTTTATCTTATCACAAAAATGGGCAAGAAGCGTAAGGGTATATTTTATAAACCCGGCGAAACGTACATCGAAGTTGCAACCGGCGAGAAATTCAAAGTAACGCACATCAATCCAGATCGCAATTTACTTACGGTCGTTAAGATGACTAATTGGCCAGCAGAAATTGCCGAGGGAGGCGTTACGTTCAAAGCGGCACAAGTGAATAATGTTACTCTTGATTTAGTAGAGTATAAAAAGAAGCTTCAAAGCGGTAAAATTGAAAAGATCTAATATGGAATTTACTCCCGAAAAAATAAGTAAATTACCGTCTAATAGTGTTTTCGTATTTGGCTCTAATACGCATGGATATCACTGTGGCGGTGCGGCTTTTACCGCTTCTGTTCATTTTGGAGCCAATTTAGGGCAATGCGAAGGTCCTCAAGGACGTTCTTATGCAATACCCACTATTATTTTCAAACCTAACCGAGCTTGCAAAGTTCCCGTGGACGATCTTAAAAAATACTTGTTGCGCTTTTTCGAATATGTAAAAAGCAAGAGCAATTTGGTATTCTATATGACCAAGATAGGTTGCGGAATAGCAGGTTGGAAAGTTGAAGAAATAATGTCTGTAATTGTCGACGTAATAGTACAAAATAACATTACACCATTGCCTGCCAATATTATTTGGCCTAAAGAGTTTTATGAAATTTTGAAAAGTAATGGCTTGGTTGATTAGAAATATGGCGGGTAGGTATTATTTATCTACCCGCCATCCAATAAGTATGGACGATATAGACTGTTCTTGCGATTGGAAAGAATTGTCAAACGATTTAGCTGTAATGCTATTAAATGGCGCCGAATTAGAACCTGGTAAATTCAAATATATCGCTACAACTTATCAAAGTAAATGTGTACCTAAACCAGGTTGGTATGCAGCTGACGAAGATGGCAAAATACATTGGTTTGAATTCAAGCCGGTGTACATAAACTCAAAATGGAAAGCCCGTTACGGTCATAGCGAACCTGCATCTATTGATATGTTGTGCGGTGTATTATCTAAAATACCTGAACCGACGGATAGTAAACCTGTGCAATATACCGTTGTTCACGAGCAATTTTCTTCTATTTCAGCAGTAGACGTCTTACCGGTTAAAGCCTCAGAACAACTCTTGAAAATCGGCTTAAAACCGCGAAAATCATTAGGACATATTTGTAATTACAGATATCCTAACGCAGATATATTAACGGTTTTACCGTCGGATTCATTTACTCGTCAAAAGAAATTTATTTATACGCCTGCTTTTACTTTCGAAGATTTAGTGCAAGAAGTGTTAAATAACAACAATTTATCAATAACAAAAGACGGTTCTAATTACGAATTGCGCGTTGGAGAAAATTTTGTAATTACCGGCGATTCTTTAACGAAGGTGTTTTTTGAGGCTGTAATTAAACTAACAACGTTTTTTAATTCAAAAATGTAATAATATGTATAGGTATTTTGTTGCGCAACCAGGTACTATCACTCACGATCAAATAGAAGATTTGGTACGCAGAAAAATCAAGGCGATAAGTGCGGCAAAGAAATTCGTTAAAGACGTTGGCGGCGATTCTTATTTGCCTTTGAAATATGCCTGGGCAGGCGGTGTTTCAGTGGTAAGATTTAAGAATTTGGAAAATATAGATAATAATGCCTGGGGTGTTTGCCGAGATGTAGCGTATGGTTATATCCCTAAAAGAACTCCTAAAGGCGAGGAATTAAAAAGACGTATGGACCATTTACCGCGCGTTTCAACGTCAGAGGTTAACGAGTTGGTAAAATGTAATTGCGGTTACGGTTCAGCTCGTGTCCATATTGATGCAATTTTACCTCGCGGCTATGAATTGGTACCGTATGGATTTTGTCTGGACGGTTGGCTTATTGAATCGGGGAAAGCTAAAATACCTAACGATTGTGTGGAGGTCAGCAAAGAAGAGTACGAAAAAATCATTCCAAAATATACATCATATGTACAATCAAGAACAGCCGAAATCGGATAATAACAATGTAGATCACTATCTTACAGAAGATTGTGTTGACGTTGAATACGTTATGACAGCTGACGGTAAAATCAACGTTGTTGGAGTAAAATTTCTTAATTAACCGGCAGTATGAATGTTACCCCTCGTAATAATTTACGATTGAATATTGACGAAATGGAATATATGCGACGAGTTCTTATGTTTGAACTTGGCCGCGTAACGCATATCGTGCTTGACGAAGATAAAATGCACGCTTTATGCTGTAAATTGTCGGCTGGTATTGAAAAAGAAAAACGTAAGGAGGACAAGAAAAATGTGTAATGCCGAACACACTATCAAATGCACTGTGTGCGCTAATGCTAAATTTGCAGAAAGTCACACCGGTCATTGTCTTATCGATGATAAGGAGATAAGTTTTTGGAGCTGTGCGTGCGATAAGTTTATGCCACACCCTGATAGAATTGACATATTAGATTTAGCTAAACACCTACGGGAATCGTGGCACAGAGAAGAGTTGGCGTGTAAACTCGTTGCTGAAAAGCGTCGCGAATTGTATGCTTTGAAATGTGAATTGGAAAAATGTTACGTTTGGCAAAAGTATCCTAACGTACCAGCCGATCGTGAGGTAGTTCTCGTTAAGATACGTCTTCTCGAAGAAGAGTACCGCGTAACGTTTGCAGTTGGCAAAATCGAAGACGGGGTTTGGCGTGTAGATCGCTATAAATCGAACGAGTATGACGTTATAGGTTGGCGGCCAATACACATTAAAGAAGATCGCCAAGGTTAAAATAAGTGTAACAAAATAGAGCCGTATGCAAGGATTTAATTCAGATTCCACTCGCAGAGCCGATTCCCAAGATGCGCAGAAACCGTGCGATTTAGCGAATAATGAAAGCTATTGGAGAAATATGTACGCCGGTATGGCAATGCAAGGTTTTTGCGTTGAGTATGGAGTAAGTACTGACGCGAATGTTATAGCACGGTGGGCTGTAGAGTGCGCTGACGCTCTTATTACAGAACTTAAAAAGAAGAAGTAAATATTATACCACAGCAACAATGAAACCCAAGGAATTTATTCAACATTTTAACCTCGAAAAAGGTTGGCGACCTAACGTTCAAAACGAATTTCTGTCCTTATTAACGTCTGAACTTTTGGCGTTTTTGGAATATAATAAGGCCGCTGATAATATTAAAGGATTCGACAATGCCGTTAAGGTAATTCGTATGAAGTGGGACGCCATCTCGAATAAGATACCTTACGGGTTGCCTGATAAATTATGGTCTTATTTTTGGGCTACGGTTGTTGTTAAGTTACGCGAAGAATTCTGTCCTCGTGAAACGGAACGTCGCCGGGCGGAAGCCGCAGAACGCAAGGCCCAGTGGGAACGAATCCGGCAACAACGCAAGGAACAACGGGAGTTCTTTGAAAACGCTTATCGCGATGCTATGTACGAACGTTTGGCTCTTATGTATTTATCGCTGATAGTCGTTCCGGTTGAAGCGTTCGAGTTTATGGGGTTGTGCACTACGGCTACTCCCGAAGAAATTAAGCGGCGATATCGCGAAATGTCGATGCGAATGCACCCCGACCAGGGTGGCAATCAAGAGCAGTTTATCCACCTTACCGAGTGTAAAAATCTGTGCTTGAAATGGGCGTCAAGGAATTAAACGACTTTACGGGGAAAAGAGCAAATCCTCAATCAGGGTTTGCTCTTTTTTAATGCTTTTTCAGATATGGAATTTAATGTACCGTGTTTTGTTACCGTAAAAGATTTTAAGGAGCGGAACGAATTGGTTGAATGGTGCCGTAATATAGGCTACGAATTCGTGCAACCTCCAACCGAAGAAGAGTTGGGTGATAAGGTAGTATGCGAATCGAGTTACGTTGGTGTGGCGCACGATGCTGAAACGTTTGCTTCGGCAAAATATGTTGATTGTGGCGATAACGTGAATTTATTCCGTTCGTTGGCCGCGATAAACGACGAAAACGATCGTAAGCAATGGTTCGTCATCCGAAAGCACATCAAGAATTTATACGGAACAATAGTGTACCGCAAGGGAGAATTATACTTAAACCAAAATTACAAGACGGTTTCGCCAGTGTATTTCCGTAAGGCCACCGTCGAAGAAATTGTGAAGTATTATGGAAATAAATGAGATCTTCGCGCTGATAATGCTGATAATCGTATTATTGGCAGTAAATTCCGTGTTGATTTTGTGTGGTAGACAGCTCAAAAAGAATCAGCGCCGTATGATATCCAGCTTAAAGGTTGGAGATGTGTTCGTTGAATCTACACCGAGGGGAAATCCGTTCTTCGGACGCCCGCGATACGTAATTACAGAATTACGTAAAAATCACGCAGGAGAGTTGTGGGTTAGGGCCGAAATACTCAATACGTATTACAAAGTTGAATTACCGGCAATGGATTTTATCCAGCAGTATAAACGTATATCAAAATAAATATTATGAGAATTAGATATATTGTTACTTTGGAGTTTCGCTATTATTGCGCTCCCGAACCAGGCACGAAGGAACCTATTCGAGTGGTAAAGACAACGACGTTGGGAATGTTTAATACACTCGAAGCGGCGGCAAAGTGCGGTAATAAATGTATAGATAAACTCCAAAAAGAAAGGATATTCTACAATCATAAAGACAATAAGTTTGAGTACGGCTCACTCGCCTCGTGCTACCAGGCAATCACCAATCACGCAGAAGAGGGGAGTGTCTTAAAGTTCATAATTCGTATCAAGAGTGAAGCCTATTCGGCAAGTGCATTTATTAAACAGACGTTGGAGGACGCAAAACGTTCTTACGAGGAGTTGTTGAAATTTAGCCCCGATTTTATTCCGTATTGATTATGAAATATGAAGTGTATAAAACGCGCGACGGGTTGTTGATACCAGTAGTATTTCCCGAAGGTGTCGACAACATCCGAGTGAAGATCGAAGGAGCAGTAAAAGTGAGCGAGGGTAAAGCGCGTAACACTATATCGTATGGTATAGTACCTACGTCGATGAGGAAGCAGGAATTTCCCGTGCGAAACAACATTTGGAGAGACCGCGAATTGTTAGGCGCTCTTTCGTTCGATTACAACCGTTTCGCCTACGTTGATCACAATAACGAAATCGCGCCTCCACTATTGCCGGGTAACGTCTCCAATAACGAATAAGAGTACCCCAATAGCGCCAAGAACACGAATTCAGTTATTAGTGGGAAAACGACTATTGAAAAACAGTTTATGGAAAAGGATGTAAAGGAAATTCTCAACGCCGATATTCCGCCAGAAATCGTAGATCCAGTATCATGGAAGAAATATCTGATATTGAAAGAGAGCAACACGCTGAAGAGGATTCACGTGCTGGCTTCGGATGGTACGGAAATAAATCTGATGTGGTTTCCTAAAAAGCTACGCGACACTATAAAACACCTCAGTATCGCAGAGCAGGAGGAAATTCTTCAGATGTATAATTCGCGTAAAAGTACCCAATTTGCGGCTAACAGATTATTGGCGGTTGCAAGAGGGTCTTACGATTTGGCACGTAAGAAGAAACGAGCCGAACGTGATGAGTTTGAAAAGCTGAATGTAAGTGACGTTTCGCTCGTCGATGATATAAAGGAATTGCTCGGTAAGATGTTCACGCCCAAGGAAGTAGTGCGAATTCTTGCCGAAAGCCGCCAAATAGAGGTACAGCTCGATTACGTACAAGAAGTACTCAAACGTCACATAAACGATATTGAAAAATTACGCGACGATTTTCGTAACAGGGTTCAAGACGTGCGGCTCTACTCGAAGCGTCCCCGGTTAGAGGAGCTCAGCTGGATGTATACGCAGATGAAGATGCGTTATAAGGCCCTGCGAAGCGTAGACGCTTATAACGCGATGCTCCGGACGCTGGAGCAGATACGCAAGGAAGCCGAGGGCGATCAGATATTCGTCAACGGTGCCATAGACGTCAACGTCGAAGCCGAAATCAAGCTACACATCCAACAAACCATTTACAAGAGTATCAACCTCAAAGAAATCATTTTAGGCCGCGTCGCCGCTCGTATGAACTGGGACTTACCAAAATTGGTGGCCGGTTTACACAACTCGTATTACGCACGCTTTATCCCCGGTAACGACGAGTATGATCCCAACGCTGAAATGGAGTATCCGTCGTCGATGAACTACGACTTCAATTTCATCCAGCACGAACACGAGAAGAGCGGTATCGACGAAGTAGAAGACGTCAAGGCCGAACCCATTACCGACGAAGAACGTGCATCAAGCGAAGCCATCAAGCAGTTATTCTTAGAACGCATAAAAGCACAACGGGAAGCACTGGAAGCTCCCAAGAAGAAAGCCCAGGCAGAAGCCGACTACTGGCGTTCAAAGTTTAATAAAACCGCAGATGAGGAGCACGAACTAACCCGCGAAGAGGGTCGAGTACCGCAACACCAATTCAACAAGAAACAAAAAGCCAAATTAACAAAAACCAAAAAGTGATGGAAATTAACGAATTTAAGCAGAAGTGGAACGGCAAGCGAATTCAGCTGATCGATGCCGTTGAAAAGAGCGTTCTCGTGAATGTTAACCGCGAATTTACGGAACGTATGGAGTGGATCCGTGAAATGGCCGGTAAACTCGGTTGGTCGGCTGTTCCGGTGGTTATCCCTACGCTGGGGACGATTGTCGTTATTGGCGATACCGTAACTCTTGAGGCTTCGGGTGCGCTTTTGCCGTGTTCGGCGGTTGATGTGAAGTTGGAACCGTTCGCCGAGCTGAATGCCGATTACGACGATGCGATCCAGAATCTGGAAAGCGTGATGAAGCGGTCGCGCTACGTTATGGGAGCAATTCGCTCGTTGGGATTCGACGTTCGCGAAGATACGCTCATTGAACGGTGCTCGCCTATCACGATGGCTGATTACCATATCGTGCGGGCTGACAGCAATACGAGCGTCGTATCGTTCTTCAGCACGGACGAGGCTTATCGTGACGTCCGTTGGGTGGCTATCGCCGGTGCCGGATGGTATAAAGTTACGTTCGCTCGTAAATAACGAAAATTCAAGAGCAAAATGCCTAATTACAACATTATAACTCCGGTTCTGGTAACGGTAATATTGCTCGTACTTGCCTGGTACTATTATCGTCCGTCGATGTTTCGTGTTCGTCGGTTCTTGGGGCTTGAAAAGCGCGATCCTGATAAAATGGAAATGCTGGAAGTTCTGAACGAAGTGCGAAGCCGGTTCCATAAGAGTATCGAACGTCGTGTGAGCAATGGCGTCGTTGGGTACGCTAATTCGATGTATGTCGAGGGGAATCTCACGTTTCATCTTCAGCACCATTTTAGCGACGACCCGTTGCTTATAGTCGAAGTCAACGTGTACGATAATTCGTATCGTGTGTTGAGCGAACATCCTACTGACGACTTCACTCGTTGCCAGTGTATGCTGGAAGAAATTGGCGAACTCGCTCCTCTTGAAATTGTTCGTAAATGCCGTAAGTGTACTCGCGATACCGCGGCAGGTAAGGAAGAATATAATTCCGTTGCCAAGGCTTACGCTGAATGGCTGATTCGTAAGTTCCTTTAACCCCAGTTCCCTCTGTTGCTCGTCCCCGGCGTCTTTTATAAGGCGTTGGGGATTTTTTATGCTTTTTCTCTTTGCGAATTGTAAAGAAATTACTAACTTTGCTCTTGAAAAGAGAACTAAAACCGTAAAAGATATGAAAAATCAGGTTGAAAACATCGCCGCTTGGATTATCAGTATGGCGTTGGTGATTATGCTCTTTATTGGCGGTAACTTGATCTATTTCGGTTATCGCGGTTGGGGCTGGGCAATAGTATTCGCGATGGTAGCAGTCATCGCAAGAACGTTTCAAAAATTAGGAGAATAGGCTATGGCACCTGAAATGATTATCGCCGCCGCTTACGCCAGCGGTTGGGACGCAGAAACTCCTACGCTTATTGGAGCTGAAGAATATTTGGCTAACGTCGTAAGAATGTAGATCGTTATGGACTATTGCGCTATCTGTGGCCACCCGATTGGCCCTAATAACCCGTATGGAATCGGTGCTGAATGCGCCGCGGCTATCAAATGTGCTCAAGCGTATAAAGCCGCACAGGATGGATTACGCCTCAAAAAGCACATTTACAAAAGCCGGTTAGTAAAGGAGGAGTTCGTCAAGATGTTTCAAGGCACCAAGTTCAGGAGCCAATTTAGAAGCGACTTTTTCGCTCATATCCAGCAGACGGACCACATAACGGTTCGCCAATTGGAGGTAATGTGCGATTGGATTGAACGTAAGAATGGGTACGTCATCTTAGAAGATATTAAGAAGAAGGTCGAAGATTACACCGACCAAATAGTAAGTGCTGTAACTGTAACTCGTGACGAAATAGAAAGAGCACGGCAATATATACGTAAACACAAGAGATAATATGGCAAGCAAGAACACGACTCAGCAATTACGCGAATTGCAATTCAAGGATCGTAAATTGAAGGTACAACACACCGATCGTACCATCGAAACGGTCAATCGCCTCCAATCGTTAGGCGGAACCTCGTTCGCCGCGTCGGCGGTTATCGTAACGGTAGTCGATCTGGAGGGACATACGCTCATCGACGGAGCGGTAGCGGGTGAGTATTTCGACAACGGACTCCGGCAGGCTCTTCTCGATTCGTTCGCGAAGACGTTGGAAATGAAGCGGGATTTTCTTCGCTTGAAACTCGCTGAAATTGATGATACGTTGCGTATGGCTAAAACCGATTACAGCGATGGTGAGTAAGGACGAAATTATACGTCAGATCGAAGAGGTGCGGCGTCGTCGGAAGATGGCCGAGCGTAAATTGCTCACTTCCGGGCGCTCGCACCCCTTATACAACGAAGCGGAGATCGAATTAACCCTCGAAGAATACCAACGCGAGGGCTCTTCGACCCGATCTATTGAGCGGTTAACCGAAATGCTGGAAGAGGAGAACCGCCGCTATACCAACACTTTAACGTATTTCTAATATGGCAAGACCTACTAACAAATCCGTGTTATATGCCGGTAGTCCGGCTATGGAAGAATTGAAAGCGAATTACGATACGATGAATCTTCAAGAATTCTGTCGTAAATGGGGTGTTTCGCTTAACACTGTGCGCTCTACGGCTTCGCGTAACGGGCTGTCGCGTGGACACAAGAATCGTCCTATCAAACCCAAGCCGCCTCGTCAACCCAGGGTTCGCAAAAGTAACGACGCAAAGACCGCCGAACAACCGCAAATCGTTACGCCGCCTCCCGTGCCGAGCTATACACCTCCGTCCGGGCTCGTGTCTCCGAGCGTATTAAAAACGCTTCACAAGAAATCTCGTGCGTGGACAGAGCCACGTCACAGAAGCGAACTCAACACCATGCCAGTTCCGTATCCATTTAGCGAAATAACCGACGCTCCGTACAATCGCGGTGGTCGCGACGATACACCGGAGGATAGCGGTAAGGTATTACGTCATTCAAAAAATCGGTAAAATGAAACCAACAATTCGTCAACGTTTCAGAATATTGGATACCAACGATAATGTTGAGCGATTCTTGCTTATAGCACTTATATTCGCTACTATCGTACACGTGGTGTTAGCAATTATGTATTGCTGGCCTGTAATTAAAATGATAATACGATGAAAAGCAAGGATAAAAGCGAGATTTTACTCGACGTGGCGTTGTGGCTCCTGGTTATATGGGGCATTTTGCAGTTGATCGAAAGTATAACGATAATTTGTAAATATTGTGAGTTTGACGAATTCTTCTAAACTTTGTAGGTTGATTGTTGACGAATGTCCTATTGACGGCTACGGCATGAAATTGTTAGCCGCGGCACGTAAATTGTGGATGTCGCAGGGTAAGTTGGTTGTAACCAATCCAGCCGAATTGGCTGATTATAGCGTAATTCAGATTATAGGCGGCGAACCGATGAACTATCCAGCACGTGTCCTACAGCTGGTAACGGGGCTAAAACTCTTGAATTCTCGCGTAAAAATCAAGTTATATACCGGCTTCCCTGACGTGGAGAATCTCTTGAAAATAGCTCCGTTCGTCGATTGTATATCAATTACGTTATCGACTCCCGAAGATGAAAACCATTTCAGGGTTCAGCGGCTCGGGTTTCGAGATTTTGGAGATACGCGAATGGAGGTTAGGTACAATAGCGCTACCGGCGAAGACCCTCACGGTCGAGTGTTTGAAAAATATTGGTCGCTTATTGATATGGCCGCTGTTGGCGATTATCTGCTTACCTCGTCTGCAAAAGTGATTAAGTTAGGAAATAAAACCTTATTCGATGGAAATTAAAATCAACAAGAATTTCGTGCCGCCGATGGTCGACGAGCGCGATTACCTTCACCCCAGCCTCACCGATGAAATGCGTAAGTATGGCTGTTACGTCATGAAAGGCGCGTCGGCTGAAGAAACGCGCATTATCCTTACGCCTGAATTTATAGCCAACACCGAGAAGGGCTTTTCTGTTAAGACCGACGTTGGGTTTGGCGTTGAACGAGTGGCGAGTTGGAAACGTGATGCCAATGGTAATTTGACGAGGATCAACTTCCCCGATCGGCTTACTATCGCTGAAGAAGCAGGCGATGGCCATTTCAGCGTCGACTTGACGATCAATTGTGAGTGCGGTAATAAAATCCCCCTGTCGTATTCGCAAATGCGCGTCTTCATACGAGGAGCGTTTGAATCTATCTACGCTGATAAGGTTATCACCCGCTGTCCAAAGTGCGGGAAATTGATATTTAAGCCATGAAAAACGTTAAGGAATTTCTCAAAACGTTCGTAATAATGCTGTGGTGTATAGCCAGGGCAATTTACGATATTATGGTTTGGGTATCGTTGATCGTCGTCGCCTTTCTTTTAGGTATGGCTGTGTATTCGTTTTGGTGCGTATAAGAGAAAAAATTTGACTTTTTGTTGAAATTTTTCTCTTTTTTCTTTGCGTTGTTGGAAAAAAGTGCTTACTTTGCTCTTGAAAAGAAAACTAAACTAAAACACTTTTATTATGGCACGCAAAGCACGTAAGGTCTACGAAGTAGCAGGTAAGAAATTCTACGATTGGGATGAGTATGTAAAGGCTCGTAACGCTTACCTCGGCTATCAGGACGAGCAAGAGCAGGCAATGGCCCAGAGCGGTTTCGCAAAGGAGATCCAGGTAGTAGCTGGTGAGCAGTCGGAGATCGTTAAGTGCGAACAGCCCAAAGCGGAACCGGTTGCAACGACCGAGGAAGCCCCGGCAGTAGAGACGAACAACGTCGAGCACGACGAGCAGGATATGGCTGATTACGGTGTGTCGTTGTTCCACGTGCGTAACGGTAAGAATACGCTTATCGTTAACGGAGCCTGCAACGAGTACTTCGCAAAAGTCTTTAAGGACTTATTCGGCGACGATTATGAAATGGTCGCACTACGTGGAGGTTGCATATATCAAAAGGTAGTCGAATCGCAAAACATGGCAGAGTTACGAGAAATTTTAGCAAAATTTTTACCTAAATAGCAAATATGGGAAAGTACAGGAACAAAGAGGCCATAATGGACTCTATCATCGAAGTATTCAAACAACGCGAAGATTGGTGCACTGAAGAAGCGCGTATCAATGGCGTGAACCCCGAACCTACATTCAAGGCTCAAAAGGCTTACGATCTCGCTTTTCAGGCCCTCGGCGGTAATTCGTTTCGGCCGGGCTGGTATCAGAAGTCAAAAGCCGATATGCAGGCTTATTTAGAACGCCAGAAGCAGTTGTTCGTTGCGGCTATGACGAACTACTACCGGGCAAGAGCTCAATGGAAATATCTCGGCACCGAGGCTGGTAAGGCGGAAGAGCGAGAACTTTCCAGCACTATCAATATGTATCGTCAAAAGAACGACGAAGTGGCGGCCGAGTTTTGTAAGAGAATGTCGGATTTTCTTGAAAAGAATTCGAATTGCGAATATTGGCGCTTATCACGCTATGGTGTTGATCGCGTAACGTTCGCACTCGTAGAACTCACCGACGACAACAGCACCCGATTGAGCGAAGATTCGGCGGTAACGTTCTATATCGATCGAACGAACGTTGAAAATCCAACGATCAACGTTTCAGCGCCGGGTATAACCAAGTTCTCGTGCGAAGAACCTAACACCCAGGTAGTGCGCTATGCGTGGATCGGGTTGCTGATGCTTAACAATCGGTTGAGCGATCTTAAAAGCGCCATGTTGGAGTATAGTGCCAAAGTTAAATATAATGACTCCAAGTTAGTCGAATACGGTAAAAAGCTCGAGAACATTGGGCTTACGGGCGAAAATTTCGAAGAGGACTTAAAAAATTATATTAACAAGTATTTCAAGCTATGAAACTGTACATTTTTAATGCTGTTGACGAATGTAGCGACCTGAAATTGTTCAACCCGCAAAACCGCGAAATGGTAGAGCAACGTCGTTTAATGGCTGTTAGAAGCGTTATTCCTAACAGTTTCGCTTCCAGCGTACAGTATAAAGGCGAAAAGCGAAAGGCAATCTGTGTAGCTAACGTAACTTCGCAGGAGGCCAACGAAATAGCCAGTAACGTGGCAGAGATCTTCGGCGATTTTAACCCCGAAGGATTGATGTTCGAAAAGTTATTGTTTGACGATTAAATATTAAAGCTATGGCAACCAATCGAGTAGATCGCGCAACAGCCCTGGCAACCGCCACTGATTACGCAAAGCACCATTCAGCAGAAGCGATGAAAGTACAGATTAAGCTCTACCGCGAGCAGTTACAATCGCTTAACAACGCAAAAGAGAACGTCCCCCCTGAAGACGTTAAGCGGTATAACGAACGTATCGCCGACACACGGGAGCTGTTGCGAGCTTTCGAAAGTGTTGCCAATAAAAAGTAGACCTATGGACAATTTAGTTGAGGTATGTACGTTGAATAAAGGTGATGAATTTACGATTCCCGAAGATTCGAATCATGAAACGTACATTTACGAAGGGATATCGCCTAACAACAAATTAGAAGTTAAGGCAATTCGTAACTCGGGATTTGCTACCACGTATTTCCCCCGCTATCGAAAAGTGTATAAAATCAACGTAACGCATAATTAACACCCAAAAATCAAAACAAAATGGAAATCAAGACTGTATTCAATGCTGTTGATGGCATTAAGGTAAATGACGAAGTTAAGATTCTTCGTTCGGACTTCTTGTTTATGTTCGCCGCCGCTTCGGTAGTGAGCAAGTACCCCGCGATCCGCGAAATGGATTCGACGCTTCTGATGAAGTTCGATAACCTGGCCGGGGTAGCTATTAAGTACCAGGATGTTCGTGCTTGGTTCGCGGTATTTTGCGACTCAAACCTCACTTTCCGCCGGATGTTTAACGAGGAAGTCAGTGCCCGTGAATTCCGTTCGTTCATTCTGCGGAGTTCCATCCACTGTACCGAAGCAAAGCTCATCGAATATCACAGCGATTCCGAGACGATCGAGTTCACCGAGGCTGGTATCGCGCTCATGCAGGAGTACGGTAACGTATTCGACCGCGAGTGGTTCCTCATCGAGCGGCTTATCCTCGATTCGATCGACAGCAAGTATGCGCACCGCGGTATGACCGTCGAAAATCGTATCCAGCACGTTCCTACGATGCACCACGGCGATCTTTCGCAGTACGTTATGCGTGAGTGCGATATCGTGTCGGCTGTATATCACCGCATGGACGGCACTGTGCTTGTGAACCTCTACGGCGTTGGTACGTTTATCGTCGAGCGGTTGTATCCGTTCGATTGCGAATCTATCGTTAATATGGCCGACGAGGGTTGGGGGTCTCGCACAATGGACGAAGTTCGTAATGAGTACCACGCTCGTTACGGCGAAAGAAGCGAGAAATTCAAGATCGAAAATGGCCTCAACAACGAAGATGATGACGTTGAGTGCGAGGAGGCTACGGACAACGATCGCACGGCTATGAAGATTGCTTCTTTTCTCGGTCAGGCACTGGGTAAGAAGCCGGTAGTGACCCGTATCGACATCAGCAAAGACCAGGTTAAGCTGACGAATCTCGGTAAGCCGAACGACACCGCTGAAGAAGGAACGGACGTTGAAGATTATTAGTCGCAACGTATAACAAAATTTCACCCCATCAGCTGTAACGGTTGATGGGGTATTTTGTTGTTAAACCCCTCTGTTCCTCCCCTTTCTTTCCTCCTCGCTACTCCTCCTTATTTACCCCTCTATATCTCCCCTGGTATCGGTGTAAAGAACAAAAAAGACTGTTCTTTACACTATGCCTGCTACGCTAACGCTTCGCAGGAAAGAGTTTTCTGGAGAAAACTCATTACGTGCGCGTAATGCGTGCGAATGGCGATACCAGCGTTATTAAGATCGTAAAACGAAACATCATGAAGAAAATTTTTCAAAAATTTACTCTTTGGCTGTTCAGAGATCGAATCGAACGGCAGATTCAAGACGAGTTTAAGCGGCTGTTCGACGACAGATACCCCAAGTCGCTTATGAGAACCGATAACGTACAACTCGTTCCGCTGTCGGTTTACAATCAACTCATCAAGTATTTACCCGAACCAGCTGAATTCATCCACGCAACGAAGTCCGATATGGAAAGACCGCTTACCGCAAAGGTATTCGTCGAGGAGATCAACGATTGGGTGGATCTTACGGTACATCGCTATCGTTGTGTAGTGTCGAAGGTTTTTGAAAAGAGGCCGTATTATTTCAACGGGATGATGTATAGCGCGGTTATTGAAGCGCGATCCAGAAACACAAAGCAGAATTTTGCATTGACGTTTGGAATGTTCTGTAAGGTGATTGATAGTAACGGTGCTGAAATTACCACACCGTATTGGAAAATGGACGCTAACATTATTTCTGATCGCAATTATGCGGCGATTGTAGGTTGTGTTAAGGCATTTAACGAATTTCGCAATAGCTTATAACGTGTATGGCAGAGTTCTTCAAAATTACCGAACCGCTGGACGCTGATAATAACAAGCGAACCGAGCTTTTGGAGCAACAAAAGCAGGAACAGCGATATTTAGGGTCAACTATTCTGTTACCCGGTATGAAATTATACGAATACAACTATAAGACCGGAGCGTGTCGCACCATACCGCGGGTAATGGAACACCAATTCAGCGGTTCAACCGAATTGGGGGTGCGGTCATCGATCAAGGTACAATACAATCCCGATTGTGTGTATCTTCAGGCGTTGAATGATCGTAATGCGATACGCAAATTGGTTAAAGCAGGCTATATCAAGGCCAAAACCGTTAAAAAAGATGGTGAAAGTAGTAACGAGCAAAATTGACGAGGAGCAACCAGCGTCGCCGGCGAAGAAAATGCCAGGTCGTAAGTACGATCAAAAGCGCAACGAAGACGATGGCGTTGATTATGAAACCGATCTCGACGATTTTTTGGCGGCGGTAGAAGGTCTTCGCGATAAACAGCAAGGTAAGAAAAAGCGTCTTACGGCTGTTTATGTGGAAATAGGCGATACTCTTATACCGTATTTCGGCATAAAATCGATGGAACGAGTTGAACGCTACGATCCAGATCAAGGTATTTGCGAATACGGTATAGTGGTTAATGCAGATATAATGGCGATGGAAAGTTCGCCTAAAACTGATGTATCCGAGTGGTGGCGTTCTGAACAGGCACGCGATGAAGCGTGGAATAACTTACGGGATCAACTCGTAGAATTAGGATTGACGATCGTTTCAACGAGAAAATAGTAATTTTTACAAACCAAAACACACAGTAAAATGAAAACGCAGGAATTTTATTCGTTGCTCGCCGAAAAGGCAGGTATCAAGAAGTCGCAGGCTATTGAATGCGTTCGCGCTTTCGAGGAAATTCTCCAGGAAAATGTGCTCGAAGAGGGCGATTCGGTGACTATCGGTAAGACCGGTAAGTTCATCCAGCGTGTCAGCAAGGCTCGTACGGGTCGCAATCCGTTTACGGGTAAGTCCATCGAGATCCCCAGTAAGAAGTCGGTTGTATTCCGTCCGTTGGCGGCTCTTCGCAAGAAGTAAAAGCTGTACAACGTTATATTACCTGGACGGTGCAAAATACGGTTTTAGTTAGTTTTCTTTTCTGCATCGAATCATATTCGCACCGTCTATTAAGGCTTGCCCGAGGCCTGAACCATCTCCGTAAGGATTTAGGGGGCTGTGTAGATTCCATCTACAGAAGTCGAAGCCGGTCGACAACTTGCGCTTAATGCGTGGATCGGTGCTCGTGAGAGGGCGAGGGTAAAGAAACGGGGAAGAGCGGCTTAACATTGTCCGCTTATGGTTGGCAGTATAATCGTCAACTTTTTCCTCCCTCTCGGACTGACTTATGGTGTAATGGGTAACACGTCAGATTTTGGTTCTGAAATTTTGGGTTCGAGTCCCGATAGGTCAACAATAGCCCGGCTTGATGATCGGGTTTTGAAGAGGACATCGAAGTAATATGTTGAAGTACGGCGGCGGAATGCCTCAATGCTTGCGATGCACCGTATGGAGTTTATGAGGTGGTGCGCTTCTTCGATAGGCCATATAGTTCAAAATAAGAATAAACCTTTTAGGTTAGATCTGTGGGTTGCACTCCAGTATGGCCGCTAACGTTGTTTGAATTGTAGGTGTGTGAGTCTGTGCTCTTAACTTGGGCGAAGCGCTGGGAGCACTTGACACGGATGAAGTAGCTCTTCATCTAAAGATCTAAAGACGTAACTCCATGGCCATGCGCATGTAAAACTCTAATGAAGCCATAATCCTGCTGGATGGTTGCAGGGCACCTACTATTGGAGAGTTGGCAGAGAGGCCGATTGCGGCGGTCTTGAAAACCGTTGAACGTTTACACCGTTCCGGGGGTTCGAATCCCTCACTCTCCGCTATAAGGAAACATTGATAGCGTTAATTTAGTTCTTTGATATGTATATTTTTAGTGACGAACAGCAAAAGTACTATAAGGTAACTTGTTCTACCAGCAATACTTTTATTGAAAACTCCCACGAGATTAAGTCGATAAAAGGTATGGAGGATTTTATTTTGAAAATTCGATCTGATGTGCGAAACAACGTTTATAATACCGCTATCTATAAGAGAGCGATAAGCGGTATGATTATAGAGTGGCGAGCACATAATCTGCTGTATGCTCTTGGCATTAAGAAAGAGCGCACCGGTTCTGTAGATTTGAATTTGGATGTGCATCCGTTCTTTAAGATATGTTACTTTATACTTTCGTTGTTGTATTTACGATATTAGGGCCCATAGCTCAGTCGGTTAGAGCAGCGGACTCATAATCCGAAGGTCGTGGGATCATGCCCCTCTGGGCCCACATTAGTTCTTGTGGTACTTATTTGTGCCAGGGTACTGACAGCAGTGATGCAGGCAGTACTCAAAATATGCGGTAGTTCAAGTATAGAAATTGCCCGTAAGTGGTTTGACGGGATAGATGGTTTTGATGAAATGGTCAGCCCCGCATTTTTTTTATGAACGGAACTTTTGGTTGTATCTAACACCTCCTCGTTTCCACCCGCCATTTGTTCCGTTCTTTTGCCGAAATAGCTTTAACGGTAGAGCGCCTGATTTGTAATCAGGTTGTTGGGGGTTCGAATCCCTCTTTCGGCTCAAAATTTTACACGGAGGTAGCTCAGCCAGGTAGAGCGCCTGCTTTGGGAGCAGGAGGCCGCAGGTTCGAACCCTGTCTTCCGTACTAAACCGTAACTCTATAATGAGGACATTGGGGTCGATATTAGCGGTTAGGACGACCGAATGGTCACTCGACAGACCGCTCCCTAAATATATCTACGGTTAAGGTAATTGCGAATGTATTCGATCGTTGCCATAATTGGTATATTCGTAATTACCTAATAAAAGGCTTTTTCGTTCTGATGGATAAGACTAACTGTGCTAAAGATGCCCTTAATGGACAGCACAGCCTGAAGAGGGCAGATGTTCAAACAGAAGTCGGAATGTTAAATCATTTGGCAAAGTGTAGCTAACTTTTGTTAAATAGTTAAAGTCCTTTTATACGAAACAACGTTATATAAAATACGAACGGTGTCTGCTGTAGAAGTAGAGATAGTACGAGGCAGATGTTGTGGATGATTTGTGTGAAGACACCGTTCTTTTATTGCGGGATGGAGCAGTTGGTAGCTCGCCAGGCCCATAACCTGGAGGTCGTGAGGTTCGAGTCCCACTCCCGCTACAAGGGCAGATAAACGACTGCGTGGTGAAAATGTGGTTCGCTTGCGTACCTGGAATAATTTGTCTCAAATAGCGTTTTTCGCGGCGATAAAACCAAAGGCGATTAAGGCTGAGACGACGCTTAATCTGTCTGACACGGCTAACGGACTGGCCGTGGGGGCATGGAATAACAGTTTCCGAAATTGGCTGTTAGATAGGAAATTGCCATTGCTTACGTTTATTTATTCCATTAACAGCGGTAACGAAACATCGTACGGGTGTACAACGTTGATGGAGTAGGCCGATCGGGTGAAGGAGGAACCGAAAAAGTCCTCAAACGGTCTCATCGTCTATCGGTAAGGACGCGAGATTTTCATTCTCGAAAGGGAGGGTTCGATTCCCCCTGAGACTACAACACTGTCTATTGGTTGCAAACAATAGAGACATGTTTTTGAATATTAGCTCAAATGGGAGAGCACCCTCCGAAATGGGGGAAGGTTGCCACGCGAAAGTCGTTGAACGAATATTGGTGTAGTGCGCATATGCATCGATTAGTAGTAATAAGGTTCGAATCCGGCATATTCAGCAATAAAGATATTATAACGCAACGAATGGCAGTTCGCCTTCCCGGGATATAGGAACACAAATAGGAACGGTTCGTTGCTTCGAGCGGTCAAAATGACCGCTCTTTTTACAGCGTTTTATATGAAAACGATAATACTATGAAGCGTTCGAATTACATTGTTTATGACTGTGAAACCGGCGGTCTTGACCCTACGCAGAATCCTATCACGTCATTTGCGGCTCTTGTTTTAGACTTTCACACCTTAAAAGAGGTAGATAGGTGGGAAACTTACGTAAAGCCGTACAATGGTCTCCAAATTACGAAAGAATCCATTCAACGTACGATGGTCAATATTGCCGAGGTTAATCGCGGCATGGAATTGGATGATTTTGTTGATACGTTCGCTAATTTTGCTACGCAGAATTTTTCGGACGCTAAATCGAAGGACTTACGTCGGCTGATTGCTGTTGGACACAATATATCGTTCGATAACGGTATGTTAAAAGCGGCTTTTGAGTATTCTTCTCGAAAGTTTGATTTATACCAGTTTATCCAAGAGCAGACGCTGGATACGATGTATCTTGCTAAAATGATGTATTGCGTAAAAGGCGATGAAAAGTTGACCCTGGGTTCTGTATGCGAGCGAGCCGGTATAACGCTCACTGATGCGCACGGGGCAATGAATGACGTTGAAGCCACAGCAGACTTCTTCCGGTTCTGCATTAAAAGACTGAGATCTGGCGGTAAGGTGGTGTCTACAGCGCAAGATAAAAAAGGTCGCGTCAAGGGTGATGACTTTTTTAAGTTCAAATGTGCAAAATAATTTCTGTTTTTCTTTGCCAATTCTAAAATTGTTATTAACTTTGCCTTTGAAAAGGTACAACTGTAAAACAAAATAGTATTATGGCAACGATCGCAGAAATTGACAAGCAGAATGCTCGTAAACGTCTTGAATCCAATCTTGGAAAGGCTATTTGTGAGATTTTGGAAAAATCCCGCGATAAGTGGGTAGCTGTTAACGAACCTGGTGCTTCGTTCAGTAGTATTCTTTTGAAGAACAATATCGACAAGCGCTGGTGTGTATATGTCAGCAAAGTGTTGACCGTTAACGGTATCATTGAACGTACAGGCGACAGATCTGCTATCCGGTATCGTTATTCGCCGAAGTCGGGCATAACTCCCGATATATCATCGCTCGTCAAAACGGTGATTGATTATAAGGCGGAGGTCGATTCGCAGTATAGTGCTAATAAGGCCAAAGCAAGGAGAACTATGAAAACGCGAGAGATTAACGAGAACGGTAAGGCGTATCGCTTGGTAAGGAACTCCAAATTACCGCAGATTGGCGATTCGCGTTATATGTTGTTGCGAACATCCAACGCTGTATGTTCGATCGTCGAGGTTCGTATTGTTCGTATCGAGCGAGATTACAGTAACGGTAAATACAAGTTCGGTGTCGTGTATCAACTTAACGGCGATTATGAGGATAAGAGCAATTGGATATACGGCGCGGCAACCCTCGATGAATTTTACGATAGCCCTCAGGCCGCCGCTGAATACCTTATTAAGAATACGGTTAAGTTTCGAGGCGAGCTGTTTCCAAGTATAGGTTCATCGAAATCAAAACAGTAAAACAGTATGGTTAAGACTCATGAGTTAGCTAATTCCAGCGAAGAGCGTGCCGCTTCGCTGGAATATTTACAAGATCCAAACAATCGTCGATTGGCCTTATCAAAGACCGTTGAGCTCATTGGTTATATCGATCCTACGTTTTTGACCAGTGTAAAAGCGGAGGCATTGAATAAGGAAGAGTTTAGCCGAACGCAGGTAGTTCGTTGCACCAGTTTATCGCATAAGAATGCTGATCGTCTGCTTTCGGTGTTGGCTAATTTTGGCTACGTTATTTTCAAGGATTTGAACCATAACAAGTTCGTATTTAATTTAACGGATGACGATTGGTTTGCAATTCAGAGAAGTATAGCTATGGAATCCGCCGCTCGTTTTGCAAAAGCGATTGCTGATTATAAGAGTTACGTAACTCAACACGCTGGCGATGAGGCGTGGAATCGGGAGGTTAACGAAATACGCGAGGCTCTGAATAAAATCGTTTTTGCGGAGAATTAGTACGTTTTATTGAGCGAAATGCCTGGGAGTGAATTACTACCCAGGCTATCGTCGTTAAATAGGGGTTGGTATGGTATTGCAGAATTTTGAAGCGCCGTCTATAAATCACAGGCTCGCTTGTTTGAATATAGTAGATGAGATCATTCAAGGTCTCGACGAACGTGGTTTGAATGAGCTTTTGAGCGGTAATGCGGCTGATGTTGATGACGTGTTTAACGCCTTAATGATGGATACGTATCGGGTTATGTACACCGGAGATACGTCCATTGATTTTAAGCCGCGATATGAAGAAAGTATAGCCTCTACAGTGGAAGATACTTTACGTTGCGCTAATCTTACTTACTTCATTACCTCGGTTATGCCCGATTTTCAGTTATCGTGGCACCATTTGGAATGGGGTGAACTCGTTGGTAGATACAAGAAACTCTGCATAAATGCCGCTCGTGACCACGGTAAGTCGTTCTATTTTTCGAATGCTTATATAGCCTGGCAGTTGTATCGTTATAAGCGACCTTCTTCAGTTAGGTATTCGCGGCGTCCTACGGCCGCTTCGTCGAATCGTGGGTTCTTATTTTCGTTCTCACTTCAACAAAGTGTCGATCTTATGGAAATATTGAAAGGCACTATTGAGGAGAATGATGTTTTGAAGGAACGGTTGTTCCCTAAATCAACCGCCAATAATTGGTCGGCTACTAATATAGTCTGCAGAAACGGCGCTCGTTTGACGGGTAAGGGTTTCGGGTCTTCGGTCCGCGGTGCGCACCCGTATTACATCGTGGTAGATGACGGATTAAAAGATAACGTTATTTATTCCGCGTTACAGAGAAATAAATCAATAGACTATTTCCACTCTGTTATCATGAATATGCTCGTGCCGGGTGGTCAAATAGTCGTTGTGGGTACGCCTTTTCACGCGGAAGATTTATACGGCGATTTGAAGACTAAAAGCGGATGGGCTGTATTTGAATACCCGGCTATCTTCCCAGATGGACGAATATTATGGCCTCAACGTTGGTCTTTTAAGAATTTGATGGATAAAAAGGAAACGCAGGGATCTATCATATTTTCACGTGAGAACCTTTGTAGGCCAATTACCAACGAATCTTCGATATTCCCGATGGAGATACTTATTCGTTCCTTAATAGGAATGGACAAGTACACATTGGTGGATTACAGAGAAGAATTTCCGAAGAAGTTCTCGAAAGTTGTTACCGGTTGCGACTTCGCTATATCGGCTAATGTAGGTGCGGACTATGTTGTATTTACGACTTGGGGAATAGACGAGCTTACGGATGATCGTTGGTTGCTTAATTTCTACCGTGCGAAAGGTATTAAGTTTTACGAGCAAATGAATATATTGCGCGGTATAAATTCGCGTTTTCGTCCAGATCTTATAGTGATGGAGAACAATACTTTTCAGCAAATATTCGTTGAAGCCGGCGACGCGCAAGGTATGCCTGTTATAGGACACACTACCGGTATCGATAAATACGACTTGAAAACTGGTTGGCCGCACTTATCTACGCTTTTCGAGCGAGGCAAGATTCATATTCCAGTTGGAAATGTTTATTCTCAGCAGGTTAAGGATCTTATATTTCAAGATTTAGGATCTGTAGCTTTTACAGAAAAAGGCTTGGAGAGCGTTGGAGGACATGACGATATTTCTTCTTCGTTCTGGTTAGCTGACTTGGCCGCTTCAAGGATGACCACTGGATTTAAGTACGATATGATATAACAGCGTTTTTTATGAAAAACTTACGCAAATGTTGATAGCTTTATTCACTCGCGGGAGAGTCGATAATCAGAAGACGCTTAAACGTTTACCGCCTAACATCAGAAAGATGGTAAGCGTTTTCTGTCATCCAGGGGAGTTGAAAATGCATGTTAAAAATTGGGGCGGTAAGGTTGCTTCTATAGAAGAATACGGCGATTGGTGTCAGTGCGTGGGGCACATTAGAGATTATATCGTTGTTGAGGCTAAAAATCGGGGACACAACGGAGTATTATTCCTGGATGATAACGTATCCTTTTCGGTTAGACTTGACGACGCTAAAACACCCGTGGTCGTGAATGACGATAATTTTGAGTTAGATGCTCAAGAGTATATATATCGTTGTATGTTCGAATGGGTAGACACGAACTTGGAAAAGTATGCTGTAGCCGCTCTGTCGTTTCGTCCATTTAACAGAAACCCGGAAATAGATCACAAGATAAATGCCCGGTTCTTTTCGATATGGGGCATAAATGTAAACGATTACTTCAATCAAGAAGTCCGTTTCAGCGATTGGCCAATAAAAGAGGACTTCGCTCTTGCTTGCGGATTACGCAGAGCTGGTCTTGATACGATATTGAGCTATCAATTTTCGTTTGATAAATTGACGAGTGCTAATGCACCTGGCGGATGCTCTATATATCGTACGATAGAAAATTCTAATGCCGAGTCACAGCGTTTAAGAGAGTGCTTTCCGGAATATATATCGTTACGGGTTAAGAAGTGCACGAACTGGGGCGGTGAAATGAAGGATCGCGATATGATAGAAGTTACCTTACATTTAAACAAATAAAGTTATGGAATTGAAATTCAAAAAGTTGCACAAGGATGCGGTATTGCCGAAGTACGCTTATCCTAACGAGACTAACGGTCTGGATCTTGTAGCCGTTGAAGTTACAGAGACCGAAGACTACATCGAATACAATACCGGTATTGCGGTAGAGATTGAGCCTGGTTTTATGGGAGCGCTGTTGCCTAATTCCCGTATTTCCAAGTACGATCTCATTATGTGCAATGCACCGGGCGATATTGACCCGGGGTATCGTGGGCCTATTCGCGTTCGTTTCAAGAAAGTTTACAATCTGCCTACTCTGTTCCAGCGTTTTTGCCAGAGCGTCATTGGCGTTATTGCTAATGTATTAGGCAATTTCGTAGAATTCAAAAATCAGAACATTCAGTATAAGGTTAAAACGTATGAGATAGGGGACGTTGTGGCTCAACTCGTTATTATACCGGCTCCGGTTGTCACCCCTATTTTTGTTGACGAGTTGAAGCCGAGTATGCGTGATACGGGAGGTTTCGGTTCCACAAAAGAGTTAGGAAATGAAAAACATGCTGATACACAATCCGGCGAAGCAAGATAACGTCGAAGCCATGGCAGATGCTATGGTTGAATCTATGCGCTACGTTAACCCGTCGGTGGATTATCCAGACGTTTCAAGCGTTAAGCAAGACGATGGTGTTGTGGCCGAGTGGTTTTACAAGGCGTATACAGGTACGGCACCTACCTCTGAACTTACCGCCATATTGCAATATACCCAACAGCGAATGGTTTTTGATGAAATTTCAGAAACGTTCTTGGGTATAGCACTCACTGAAATGAAGCACTACGATCGTTTAGGTGAGATTATACAGAAATTAGGCGGTAAGGTAGAACGACCTTCGTATTCAGCGGCGAAAGTTACGGTAACTACCGTAAGTCCGCAAGAAGCTATCAGAATCAATATTGCTTCTGAACAAGCTACGATTGACGATTACAACGAACTTATTAAGGTTATAACGGATAACAATCCGAAGATTACACACACGGCTGAAATTGCCGTTCAGTTGATCAACAAGATTATAGCCGATGAACAAGTTCACGTTAGGCTCTTGACAGATTTATTGAATTCGCTACCCGATGAACAGCAATAAGGTTAGGTCTTTGATTTTGACCGCTATTCGTCATATTGAACGTGTACGCCCAGGTGTAGTAGCCTGGGCGTATATAGATTCAGGACATTGGGAATTGAGCGTTAATGATTTTGACTTTTATATGAACGACGCTACGTTTAAGAAGTTAAAAGAATTATACAGACGTTTGATTGGTAAATTAGGAGTTAAGATTGTTTTTGTTTGCTTAATGAAACCTAATGCCGAAGCACTTTACGAATTAGAGTTGCGCAATAATCTTATTATGGATTGTTAATTTTGTGTTTTTTTTCTTTGAAGATTGTAAAGAAATTACTAACTTTGCTCTTGAAAAGAAAACTAAATCGTATTATGGAAACCGTAAAAGATCTCAATTCGATTTTGAAGCGTCTGAAGAAGCTCCAAAAATTGTATGAAGGTGCCAAGGCAATCAATTCAGAAGCAGAGGCACAAAATGCCGCCGCAAAAATTCAAGCTATTCTTACTCAATATAATTTGAGTATGGCTGATTTAGACGGGGTAACGGAAGAACGTAAATCCGATATAACGGAAGACAATAGCCTCACTGACAAATGGCAGAAAAAGGCCGGGGGATCGTGGGATCAACTGTTGCTCTACAGTATTTGTAAGTACAATTTCTGCTATTGTATTGTTAGCTCTCGGCAGATAGGACGTATGAACCGAAATGGTAAGTACGTGTATGAAAAACGATCGAAATACATCGTTATCGGCAAGAAAGAAAACATCGAAGTGGTTAAATGGCTGTTCGATATTTTGGCACGTAATTTGTATGAAATGGGGCTTAAAAGATTTGCCGAATATCAGAACGACGATACCCAGGCTATTTATCGAGTATTTACCGGCGAAAAGAAGATGCACCGCGGCACGTTTTTGCGATCGTATTTAGCAGGTGCGGCACACGGGGTTCAGATGCGTTTGAAGGAAGAACGCGATAAGGAGTTGCAAGCGCAAGTTCAAGTAAGCGCTCTTGTATTGCGGAGCGACAAGCAATTAGACGATTATGTTGCCGATAAATATCCTAAATTGGGACGTGCAAAAGGTATGCACATAGGCAGTGCATATGCGGCTAATAAGGGTATGCAGGACGGTCGTAAAATGACTATTTCAAAAGGCGGTATAGGCGCTGGAAGTTCAGCAGGAATGCTGAATTAGCAACAGCGTTAATAAACCCGTTATATTTAAGAAATGCAAGTTTTAATTATATATCCGCTAAATCGCGAGGCTTTTAATTGGGTGGGCCTGTCGATATCGCTACGCGAGTCGGGCGATTTATTGGATTTAACCAGATTAAAGGATGTAATTCGCTTTCCTGGAGAAGGAGGCGGCGCGAGCACTGGAAAGATAGACCAGTGGGATTATGGTTAGATGTAGCGTGGGAACACCCTAATTATGCTCGGATGGTGGAATAGGTAGACACGCCGGACTTAAAATCCTGTGGCCCGAAGGGGCCGTGCGGGTTCGATTCCCGCTCCGAGTACACCTACATCGAAAAAGTTTGTGACGTATGAAAGTTAATTTGATTTTTGACGGAAATTATTTGTATCACTTATCTTTCTCGGTGTTTTCTACTTATTACCCGGGGCAAGATATGAGTGAAGTTCTTGCCGATAAAGAGAAACAGCAGGTGCTTATTCGTAAATGCGTTATGAATATGTGCTCTGCTGCTCGTCGTTTTGATGGATCAATAAACCGTGTCGTTGTTGTTATAGATTCTTACTCTTGGAGAAAGAGTATCTACGAAGACTATAAGTATGCTCTAACGAAGGTTAAAGATCCTTGGAATGACCTATTTATATCCGTTCTCGGAGAGTTTGAGGCGTTGCTACGTAAGCGCGGCTTGATTGTATCCAGGATACCAGGGGCCGAGGGTGATGATTTGATGATGTTGTGGGCTTATGCCTTTAACGGTTTGTCAGACGAAGAGACAATAATAATGACCGCTGATTCAGATATTCGTCAGCTCATAACACCTAACGTTTCAATATTCAATTTCAATTCCAAGTTCTTAAAGTTCTATTGCCATCCTGCAAAAGAGGCGTATTGGAACGGTTGCTTACCGGTCGATATTCAGGTTATTGCTATAAATCCGTTGGAAATTATCTTGTATAAGGTGCTGATGGGTGATAAATCTGATAATATTCTTAAAGTGCGTAAGGGATTTGGTGAAAAGGCATTTTCTAAATTTATCGATTCTGTAAAGCAACATTACCAAGGCAAATTACCTTCTACACAAAAGTTTGAAGGATACAGTTGCACTAAATTTGCATTGTGGATTCAATCGCAATTTGAGCGTTTTTTAGGCAATAAATTAGCTGTTGAAGAAATAGGGCAGATATTGTTTAATGTGCGATTAACTTGGCTATCGCCGTCAGTTTACGAGGGTAAAAATGAGGATATACTCGTAAACATGGCACAAGAAATAGGTGACACCGCTAATTCTTACAGTTATAATAGGGCATATACCCTGGAAGAGTTCTACGGGGCTTTAATAAAGTAATTTTATGAAAAAAGTTGTATGGATTTTTGTGGCCATTGTAGTTCTGGTAGTTCTTGCGGTGGTCTATGCGCATGAAGCAAAGATGATACATACGTTTGTAGCTATCGGTAGCTTCGTGCTCGGTTACGTTGCCCGTTGGGCGCAGGTAAAATATCTGAAGAATAATACTACGGAGCAAGATGGAGGAAATTCGTGACACTATATTAAAAGCCCGAGCAGAAGCTCAGGAGCGTCTGCTTAAAGGGTTTGCGCCTGTAGAGAATGAATCTGTTCCAGCGCAGGCGGAAGCAAAAGAGAATATTTTCGAACGCTTTTCAAAAGCTATAGAGAAATCCGAGTCCGATGATCCTATTACCGCCATGGATGGCGAGATAGAAAAGAGCGATATTATGGAAGCCATCTCTTATAGTGATGAATTTCGTTTCAGCAAGCTCGGCAAGGAGATTAAGCAAAAGGTAAAAAGTGATATTTTACCCGAACTTCAAGCTAAATTGCAGATAGCTTCCGCAGAAGTTGAATCAAATCTTAAGGGGTGTAACGGCGCTCCTACTGAAATTATTCCGCCTTGGTGGACTAACAACATCAAGATGGAAATTCCGTATCGACTTTTTAAGTGGGAAGACGTCGATTGTTGCAATTCCGAATCGGTGGTTAATAATTTAACCGGCGAAGAAACTACCGATAAACCAACAGCAGAGGAGTGTAAGTGTCGTCGTGCTTACAATGAAAGTGTGCGTGATTACGTACATATTGCTGTGGACATTAAGGCGTGCGAAATTCTTGACGCAAATTTAGGTGACAATGTGCAGTATAAATTGACACCTCGCCAATTATCAATGTTTGGGTTTTAAGGTTAATTTAGGTTAGGTTGGTGAACTTTGGCTTCGTTCGTTTGCTTCGAAGCCAAAGTTTTTTATTGTATGAGTGCGTGGAAATATTTTAAGTTAGGAGATCTGGTAGCAGATCCAGAAGTGTGGGGGAACTTGATATTTAGAGTTACTAAATTTCACGGCAACAATTATTGTCCCCTAATGAGCGCTGAATCCGTTAGGCTTTATAAGGGTCGTATCCTTAAAGTTAATTTAGGAGTTGAAGAAGCGCGGTTAGTGAACGCTCCTAAAAGACCCTTTCAAAAGTTAAAGGATAAATATGTGCTTAAATTAAGCGCAGTGAATAAAGAGGCGTTGCGTGAATTGTTAATAAGAAGTTTTCAAAGACAGCGTCATGGCTAATTGGGAAAATTATGTGTGGAGTAAATATTTACCCTCGATAGAACTGAATGTTTGTGTAAAGAATAAGGAAGAATTCTTTGCCACGATGATAGAACGTCAAGAAATATGGAAAAGACGTTTTTTGATGCATAAACCAGCACCGTGGACGGAAGATAAGATATTGCGTGATTATAAGTTCACTAACGTATATCGAGAGTTAGATCGAAGCTCGCAGTGGATGTTGCAGAATATTACTACTGACGAGAATCTTGATTTGAAAAATGTTGTGTGGAAGCAGATGGTATATCGTTATTTTAATTCGCCAAATGCTTTTCAATACGCTATCGATAACGGCATTTGGCGTAACGGAATACCCGATTACGCAGAATATAATGAGGATCAATTTGCCGACGTGATAAGCACCGTTAGAAGTAACGGTCTTAATCCGTTTACAAATGCTTATTACATAAACAATACTTCGTTAAGCAACCCCGGTAAAGGAAGGGATTGGCATTATTCGCACCGAGTTATACCTACGCTTCACGATTGCTTCGATGATTTGTATTGCTTGATTAAAAATGCTGACTCCCCGAAGCAGATATTCGATATACTCTGTTTATTGCCAGGTTCAGGAGCTTTTATTGCTCATGAGTTTTATCAAGATTATACGTACATTCCGCGCTATACTGGTAAAAAATTGATGCGTTTTACGCAAAATGATTTTACTAATGTAGGCCCCGGCGCTTCTTTAGGATTGAGATTGATATACCCATCTTTACGCACGCAGGAATCTGGAATATACGTATTGAGAGATGAATCTCCAAAATATCTTACTGGTAAGTTTTCGTATTTGAATTGGGATATAAAGAATCATCGTTATTTCACTACAAATACGGGAGAAATTACACTACATCAGATAGAGATGTGGTTATGTGAATATTCCAAATACTGGAAAATGAAGACGGGTAATGGCAGACAGAGAAGCACCTTTAAGCCGCAGAGTAAAGAATTGTACAAATGGTGAATTTTGTTAATATACGCCAAGTGGGAGATGGATTTGGCGTTAATTTTCAGCAGATAGCGGATGATTTATGTACAAGTGCCGCTAAATTGTGCGTATTGAGTTCTATGTATTCTCAGATGACGAGTGAGGAACTTTCTTCTTTTAATAAGTTCGTAGATTTTGTCAAAAAAGAAGGGGAATGGGAGGGTTCTTACGACGATCAAACGGATTACTATGAATGGAACGGTATGCACGTTGTTGTGTGGGCTGATATGCTTAATTCTGCTATTATTGTTGAAAAAACGAGTAGGAATTACATTCTTAACTTGTTAGGCTGATACCCAATTATAAGCGTACAAAATGCTTTAGAAACATTATGTCCGCTTTAACAGATAGATTGGAATCGGTAGAACGTGCCATGCAGGCACTTGAAATTCGTAAGGCGCTTTTAGTTGAAAAAGCGTTCAAAGGGGATGATCCGTCAGATATAATCAAGGCTTCTGCGATATTCAACGCTTCGAATAAACCGCAGGAAGTTCATCCTCGTGCGTTTTTGATCGATCCCCTGGAATTCAATTCTTTCCTTGGCTACAAGGATAAGCCGTTCTCATTGTCATATGAGACCTTACGGCGAATGAGTCGTACGCCTATTATCAATTCCATTATTAAGACTCGCAAAAATCAAGTAGCTGATTTTGCCGAGCCGCAAGCTGACAGATATTCTACGGGATTCGTAATACGTCGTAAGCCGAAGCACGGGATGGAGCAGAAGATGGATTCTCAAGATCGTAAAATAGCTTCTGCTATAACCGATTTTATACTTAATTGCGGCGATTCTTTTTCGTGGAGCGGTGATGAATTTGATGAATTTATACGCAAAATAGTAGACGATTCATTGACGTTCGACCAACTTACTTTTGAATGCATAAGAAATAGACGTGGCAAATTAGTGCGTTTTCAGGCCGTAGACGCTTCCACTTTTAGATTAGCGGAATCTTATTTTGAAGACGATTACAATAATCCGTTCTTTGACGGTGCGTATGTTAACGATCATAAGAATTGGGGCGATAAGGTCGGCGGATATTACCCCGCTTACGTGCAGGTTTACCAGGCTTCAAAAGTAGCCGAATTTTACCCGTGGGAATTGTGCTTTGGTATAAGGAATCCTACCACCTCTATATATTCAAACGGATACGGTAATTCAGAGCTTGAAGAGTTAATAAACGTCGTTACTTCTATGCTCTGGGGAGACGAGTATAATCGGCGTTTCTTCTCGCAGGGGTCAGCCCCGAAAGGATTATTGCGGATAAAAGGTAACGTAAACGAGGCTTCGTTACAGCAATTCAAACAGCAATGGCAAGCTATGATATCAGGCGTAATGCAATCATGGAAGACGCCTGTTGTTGAAGGTGACATTGACTGGGTAGATTTGCAAAAGAATAACCGCGATATGGAATATACTTCATGGATGGAGTATTTGATTAAAATCGCGTGCGCCGTATATTGCATAGACCCTACTGAAATAGGGTGGGATATTTCACGTTCTAACAGTTCAGGATTGACCTTTGGAGACGGTCAAAAGCAGCGGATGGAGCAATCGAAGGATAAGGGGTTATACCCGTTACTCAAATTCATTCAGAGAAAGATTAACAAGTACGTTGTAGACCAAATAAATCCGGACTTTGAATTCGTGTTTATGGGGCTTAATGGAATGACTATCTCTGAAGAGCTTGATATGGATATTAAACGCTTGCAGTCGTTCCAGACCGTTGATGAAATACGTGAAAAGTGGGATTTAGCACCTATCGGCGAAGAGAAAGGCGGTAATGTGATAGAAAATTCTGTAATTCAGCAGGCATTATCTGCTAAACAACAGCAAGCTAATATGATGGGCGCCGAAGGGCAAACAGGCGAAGAGGTAAATCCGTTTGAAGAAGCGGCCGGTATGTATGCGGATGAGGGTGAAGGTCAAGAGGACACACAAACACAGGAAGACCAACAAGACATAAATCCATTTGACGAGTACGATGAATCAGAAGACGATGAAACGGAAAAAGCAATGGTTGAAAATCCGCTTGTAAAGGCGTTTGACGAGTATTTACAAAAAACTATAAAGTTATGACAAGCAATGAAAAGAATACCGCTCCGATAGTTCAGCTGTTATCGGATGCAATGCCGAAACCTATAATAGATGCTTCTACCGAGGGAGTTGTGTATCGCGGTTACGCTCCGATAGGTACGGGTCAGGAACAGCCTGGCTGGAGAATTGAACGCGAAACCACGAGCGACGGTATTACCATAACGGAGTACCCGTTAGGCGACATGAGCTTTAATTATTCGTGGGATAAGCGTAAACAATATTCGTATTCTCGTTAATAAACACTAATTATGGCAACAATAGACGTTGGAACTATAGCCGGTATATCGATATCGACGGTGCCGCCTTCTAACCAGGCTATTATTTGGTACGATACTACAGACGGTCTGCATAAAAGCTATGATAAAAATGTAGGTGAGTGGGTACCAATGTCACAGGCAATAGTTTCGCAAATAAGTGATTTTAGCGATCTCGTGAATAAGGCTAACTTGCCTGGAGGTTTACCAATAGGAGCTTTTTATAACGTCGTTAAACGCGATACGGATTCGGCATGGAATACGCTTGTTTGGGTAGTCGGTTCAACAAGAATTCAGTACGTTGATAAGTTAAACAATATAATAGTAGAAGATCTCGCTGGGCAGGGTTCAGTGATTCAGTATGTTGCGTCTACTAATTATTTGTTTGATGGTGTTATAGTGACTTTCGACGCTGAGACTTCCAAACTCGATATTCAATTCCAGCAAATAGCAGATGCTCCAACCGCTGATGAGATTATGTACGGTTATCGTTTGATTAACGATAATCCTACACTTGTTAAGCGTGCTCTCAGTTCTCTCGTTTCAAAATCTGCTAAAAATTCATTAAGTTTTGTTAATGGATTGTATTTTAGCTTTCAGTCAGCTATGAGCGGTATTATAGTTACCGAACAGGAATCTGATACGAAAGTTGTTGGTTATAAGCAATATTTAGCAGATTATACGGCTATAAATAAAACGTTCGAAGACGCTAAAAAGATTATACAAGATTGGCAAGATAATTCTCAAGCACTTATATATTCATCGCGTCTTATAGAAGTTAATCCGGTAACGGCTACTGTTAGCAGTCCTCAAGATTTAACCGTTGACGATGATATTAAAACGGCTTTCAATAAGATACAAGGTTGGTACAATCGTTTGAAATTAGCTACGGGCATGTCTCTTTCAGGAGATTATGCCATGATAGCTGATAATGTAAAGGACCGATGGCCTGTTGCTGGAGATACAGTTGAAAAAGCAATATCTATATTGCATAAAATGCTGTATGATTTTGACGGTAAAGCGAGTCAAGTGGTAATTGGAGGTAGCGCCGAAGACTATCCTAATACACCAAATCCTTCTTTTCAACTTTTACCGACTGATAATGTGTATCAGGCTTTCTTAAAGGTTGTGAATAACCTTGCTTCTTTATTTCCAGGAGGAGATGCGCCTTATTTGTCGAGCAATAAGGTAACAGAGGAAAGTTTGCAAAATAAATGTGTATCTTCTGTTAAACTTGCTGATGATGTTAATGCTTTAATGTCGTTTGGCATATTAAAAAAGTATAAAAATCAGCAATGGGTAGGTAATGATAGTACTAATTGGATGATAGAGCCTGGATATTTTTATGACGCTCTTACCGTTACTACGTCGGATGTATCAGCTGGGTTACGAGAGGATCTTGACGTTGTATATAAGGATGTAAATAATTTTATGTGGGATTTTTGGGTGAGAATGCCAAGTACTACCGCTAAATTGTATATATCTGGAAATGGTGCTTCATGGGCTCCTATTATTACTTATGATGTTAATATAGGTTCCGGTTCAGGTTCTTCGCGACAAACTCTTATCAATTGTAGATTTATGCCTATTTCTTCGGGAACTCGAGGATATTGGTTAATGATAAAGTATATATTCAGCCAAAGATCATGATATGTGTAAAGTTGTCTATTTAACTTCAAGACGTTTTTGCGCTGAATCAAGACGTTTTGTAGAATCGTTAGCGGAAGTATTGCAAAGACACAATATAGAGGTTGCTGTGGGTAACGCATACGATTTGTTTAATTGTATGCGTCCTCACAGAACGTATGGTATAGCGCTTGCTATTGATTTTTTTAATGATAATAGCGACGGTTGTAGTCTTACTCTTAATCGTATTTGTCCGAATTTAACTCGGGATTTTGCGTATAATCTTTCTAATCATTACGATTTATTGACTCCACGTATTAGGTGGCGTTCTTTTAGATTTGTAAATTCTGATGAGAAAGTTTGGTATCGGTTTTTTAATAAGGTTAGTGCGGAGATTAAAATGATATTTTACCCGGCTACTCTTACTTCAGAGACTGATATGGATGCTTATTTATCTTCGAGAGATAAAATAATTGAAGTATTTGCTGATGAGATAATACGTTGTTTACGGTCTAACTATAATTATAATTCGTATTCAAAGTCTGCAAAAGCAGCAAGAATAAGAATGAACGAACGAATGCAAAAGAAATGAGCGGCGAGTTATTTAATACCACTATATTTCCTGTAATTTCGCTTATTTTTGGAGCGGGAGGTATAGGATATGGCGTCATATCACGTATTCTTGATCGTAAAAAATACGAACAAGAAGTACGGGCCAGTCGTGCTGATGCTGATTTGAAGGGTGAAGAGTTTTGGAAAGGTAGGTATGACGTTTTAGTGGCTGAACTCGACAAGAAAGAGTCTTGGTGGAAGGAACGTTATGATAATTTATATCAAGAAGTTCAGAACGAGCGGAAAATATCTAACGATATGATGACAAATTTCCGCACTGAATTGAATAAAATACGAGAGGAGTACGAGGCACAACGTCAGGCTGATAAGGATAAATATAACCGTTTAATAGAAGAATTCCATAATCAAGAACGGGCCGCTCTTAAAGCCGAGGAGGAATATAAGCGACGCATAAATGAATTGGAAGCGTCAATAGATAAATACGAAGACATGATTAAAAGCAGTAAGAAATGAAAACTGTTTTGTATATTTTTATTGTTGTAGCGGCTATTTTTGTCGCTTTTTTTACCGGTCGTAATACTTCTATTAAAAAAGAAGAAAAAATCGTTGAAAAGGTGATAACAGTTCGCGATACGGTCATTTATCGAGATACCGTTCGGCAGATATTACCTGGTAGAGTGGATACGGTTAAAATCTTAGAACCGGTGGATACGGTTTCTGTATTAGCCGATTATTTATTACAAAGGCATTACGAATTAGATTTTTCGAATGACAGTATTGGAATATTTAAGGTATATGCCAATGTTTATAAAAACGCCATAGTAGAGGCAAGTTCAGAAATACAGCCGGTTTATAAAATAAAGGAAATTAGTAAAACTATTACACAAGAATATATACCTAATATTCAATATTATGCGCAAATAGGTACGTCGTTAAATTTCAAAGTCCAAAAATTGTCGGCTGGTTTAGATATAAAACAAAAGTTTTTAATAGGCGGTTCAGTTATTAGAATCGATGATAATTTAGGTTATACATTTGACTTTGGTATTAAATTTTGAAAATATAATATTATGAGTAATTTCAATTTTGGAGATTTGAAAAGAGGTCAAATTCTCAAGGGATTTCAGGATGACATAGAAAAAGCTCGCCATGGAGTCTATTCTGATAATGCACAAAATCGTCGGTTACAGCGAGTAGGTCAGGAATACGGTAAAGCCGCACAAAAGAAAGAAGAAACGGGCGAACAATCTTCAGCTTCTGAAGAGGGGGTGAGCTTACAGAATCATGCCCGTTCAGCTTCAGAAGAGGCGTTGAAGAAGGTGGCGAACGACCCTACAGCCGATTCGCAGATGCGTAAGGTAGCTACGCAAGAATTGGAGCGTCGCGGCATAAATATACGGAGCAAAAATAAGGCCGGGGCAAGTTCATTGCGCGATAATAGCGTTGATAGCGACGCAAAAGAAAATTCAAAATTTGAATCGCTCGGGTTTAGAAAACTCGATAATGTAGACCTGCAAACGTATTCAGGCGTTGAAAATCCCGATCACGCTTATATTAAGCAGGTAGGGAACGACGAAGATGGATATGATATCATTGCCGTATCAGAAGACGGTAAATGGCGAGTTGACAAATATCCGTATAACGAAGTAGATAATTTTGAGAGCAGTTTAGTTGATGCGATCGAAGATGTCGATAAAGTTATATCAAAGTACGATAAATCAGCTAAAAATGAAGAAGATTCAGCGGCTAAATACGTTAAGAGTTTTGACGATTATACAGCCGGTGATTCTGATAGCTTTGATTCAAAGGGGTTCAAGGCTTTTATAAAAACAAAAGGCGTAGATTCTGCTATCAAAGAACTTGCGGATTATATGCGTAATAATCCGGTTGATAGCGACGGCGAGCAATCGGATATAACCGACGATGAGATAGCTGATACCATCGAAGAAATGTTTGACGAGGCAAATATTAACATAACTAAAAAAGCAGAAAAAGCACTTGATAAATTGCGCGAAGGAGAAGCAGAGGAAGAAGTAGAAGAGGAAAAACCTAAAAAGAAGAAGCTCTCTAAGAAAGAACGTGAGTATCGCGAATGGATGTCAGGCCGCTATAGAGGTTGGGTTACAGACGAGCTTAATTATGTAGCAGAAGATTCTGGTATTCCTAAAGAGCAGATCGATAAAGTGTTCGACTTTTTCCTTAATCCGAGATACGAAGATGAAGACTTTAATTTGAAGAGAGCGCAAATTTTGGCCGATAATCCTAATCTTATAGCTAAAATCCTTAAGAAGTACGGTCATCGCGAGAAGGATAAAAACGGTAATGAACTTACCATGATATCGAACGCTTCGGATTCTCCGCGTGAATTGTTGTTAGATCCTGATGTTAGAAAGAAAGGCATTGGTGAAAATATATTTAATCATCCTAAACTCAAACCAATGTTTGATGAATTATGGGATGATCAAATAGCTTCTAAAAAGCGCTGGGAAGAATATAAGAAACTTCCGCCTGAAAAGAGAGATGAGTCAATGCTTTACGGCGACTATATACGGATGGGCGAAATAAAGAGCAAACTTGATCATGCCTTCGAAAATATTTTCGGTAAATAATTATCATGGGTAATAGTTCTAAACATACACATTTCATACCTTCTCCTTTCCCCACTGTTACTCAATATGAGAATCAGTTTGTAAAGGAGTGGCGTGAAAATAATGCGGCGGCGTTAGGCGATGTATTAAAGTACATCGCCGACGTTACCGCTATTACGGTAAAAGAACTTAAAAACGGTAACGAGGAGGTGATGAATGACGGCATTGAAAAGGCCCGGCGTAAACATTACGAGGGGGAAGTAGATCCTAACGATCCAAGAAAAGTATGGCGAACAGGCCGTTCTGGACGTGGGCGATTTGTATTAGCACAAAAGGCACCTGCCAAACGCGAATATTACGATAATGGTGAGATAATCAAGAATATTTTGCAATTACGCAGAGGCAATAAGGTTGTTGTAAAATTAGGCAGTTTAGGCAGTGGTTTCAGTTATGTGCTTGGAATTGTGAATAAAGCACCAAAAGATAGTAATGATGATGTCATAATTTCCCTTTCAGGGAAGAAGATGAATTTTGAACCGGCGTCTGCTTGGCGTATTCGCAGAATCACTAAAACAGTTGAAGGCCAAGTCGACCCGTCAGAAGCCGGTAAGGTATTAGCCGCCGATGGTCCGGAAGCAAGAATATTAGATGATGATGAAGAATGATATTTAATTCACGACAAATAGACGATATGGTTGGAATACTCCGGCGATGGCAGTATTTATTTATTGCTAAACACGTCGGAGTAGATTTTTTAACCCAGGCTGAAATAGATATTCTCGTTGCTTCTGGCGTGAATATTGATAAGTACAAGAATAGTAAGGGTATAATAGAACACGCTTTCTTGTTCGGTTTGCTTGCAGAAGCTATTGGCGATCAAAGAGCCAAGGCTATGAATTATAAGCAATTTTTGAAGTTCTTGAAGTCCGGTAATTTTGTGCCTCTCACAGAACAAGAAGAAAATGCTTTGAATTATCTTAAAAATAGAGCCTACACGGATATAACTTCGTTAGGAAATCGTATAGTAACAGGTACGCGGAACGCTATTTTGAAATCTAATTTCAGACAGCAGGCTGTTATACGACAACAGATAAAAGACACCGCTATAAAAGCTGTTCAATTACGTAAGGGTGCCAGGTACATAGCTTCTGAATTAGGTAATTTAACTGAAGATTGGGGAAGAGATTGGTTGCGGATTGCGTATTATCTGTTGCACGAAGCCTATAACGTGGGCCGAGCTGAAAGTATATATAAGCAATATGGTCCTGATGCAAAGGTATATTTCGACGTTTATCCAGGGGCTTGTTCAAAATGTCGAGAATTGTATTTAACCGATCCGGAAGATCCTAATTCCGAACCAAAGTTATTTGATCTTGGAGATTTAATAGCTAATGGTAATAATATAGGCAGAAAAGCGGCTGATTGGTTGCCTACTATAAATCCAACACATCCGTATTGTAGATGTACGATAAATCACGTTCCTGACGGATTTGCTTGGGATGATTCTACTCGTTCGTTTACAAAGCCTATTAAGAAGCAATTTAAGAATCCAAAGTTAAAAGGCGTAAAACTTAACATAAAAGTTAGTAAGTCATGAAAAACAAAATTGTTCAAGAACCTCCCTTCACAATGCAGATTGAGCCTACCGAGGGTTGCAATCTTGGTTGTAGCTTTTGCGGTTTGAGAGGTATGCGAGAGCGCGGCACTAAACCGTGGAAATTTATGACTCTTGAAACGGCTGAGCGTGTTGCTTCGGAAGTGAAGAGATTAGGTTGGAATTGTAAGTTCGTTTTTGCTATGCATGGAGAACCTACATTGAATCCAGATTTTATCAAAATCATTGGTACATTCCGCAAATATTTGCCCAAGGCCGTGTTCCATATGTATACGAACGGGTATGCTATGAACAGGGCTAAAGACGTTGAAGCCTATCTCGATCAACTTTTCGACGCAGGTATGAATGATATTCTTGTTGACTGTTACACAGCTAACGGAGACTGGAATTTTGTAGAACGCATTGACCTGGATAAATATAACGTTACGAATCTCGAGCCGGGTGTGCCTTATTATTTACCTAAACAGGGGAAGCGTATTCTTTTGTTACCGCCTATTGCCGAGGATACGAGTAATAAGATGACGCGCCGGTTAGCTAACCATTGTGGTGCCGCTTTTCCGCTTGACAATTCGTATAACAATAAGAGGTGCACTTTCCCGTTCAGAGAACTCGATGTACGTTGGAATGGTCAGGTATGTATTTGTTGCGACGATTTTCGCGGCGAGTACCCCATTGCTAACGTTCACGATATGCCGCTTGATGAGCTGTGGAATCACCCTCGTTTCCAGGCGGCTCGTATTATGCTTTATAATCACGACCGTAATTTCAGGCCGTGTCAAGGGTGTACTCATACAAGCACGCGCGTCGGATTTTTACCTGACAAGAAAGGTAAGCAGACGTTGCCGGCCATCACCCCTGAAATACGTAAGATGGCAGAAGAAGTTTCAAAAGACGGGCCTTGTGCTGAAAAAATTTATAAGCGCCCGTGGGAGAAGTAATTCTTATTGCGAATTATTAAATCAGCGTCTTGCGGCGCTGATTTTTTATACCCATAGTTTATATATATAAAAACTTTTGCCATGAATTGTCAGTTTTTTGTAGTGTCTAAAAATAGACCAAAATGCGTTACTACTAAATTGCTTAATAAAGCAGGGATACCGTATAAAATAGTGGTAGAGGAGGATGACGTCGAAGATTATATAGCCGCCGGGCATGATTCTAAGAAAATTGTAGTTCTCCCCGATTCAAACAGGGGATATAGCTATGTTGTCAATTTCTGCAAAAATTCCTTTTTGAAACCTGGCAGGCCGGTAGTTGTACTGGATGATGACATACAGCAGGTTTTTTATTCAATTCCTGGCGAACGTAAATGCAGTCTTCAATTGAATACCCCTGAAGAATTGCGCACTTTCTTCGAAGAGTTTGACGATGAAATAATGCGTACTGATTTTGAATACGGTACGATAGGCAAGAGTGCTTTTGATTGGAGCTGTATAGACGTTAGTCCGCGGTTTACTTACGGCGGAATACCGCACGTGGTTATATTTAAGAGTTTGCGTACTTTGGAACTTGATTTTGACGAGCGTTTGGAGCTTAAATGCGATATAGACTATTCGTTAAAATGTATGTATTTGGGTATTAAATACGCTAAATTTGTGCGGTTTCTTATTCTCAGTAGAATGAATAAAGAAGCCAAACAAGCAGGAGGTTTGCAAAAGGTCTATAACTGTCTCTTATACACATCTCCGAGCCCACGAGACATCTCAGGATCTC
>ERZ1026956.50-NODE-50-length-69435-cov-16.071462_pt1 | contig 69435 bp, 58 predicted proteins | sample MGYA00519301_ERZ1026956 | MGnify/ENA primary metagenome ERZ1026956 (study PRJEB26926, sample SAMN06164521) | human gut metagenome | biome: ENVO:00009003; feature: ENVO:2100002; material: ENVO:00002003 | host: Homo sapiens | place: USA | collected 2012 ...
CGGCACACACCAGGCCGATCTTCCGAACGCCTCGTTCCTGCAGCTCTGTGAGCATTTCGCCCCAGCCCAGGGCACTCTCCGTGGGTTTGTTGAAGATCCCCAGCACTTCACGCCGTTTGTCTTCACGCACGTGCTTCCATATGATATTCGCACAAAACAAAAAAGGTAACCCGAAAATCGATCGGTTTCATTCATACACGAGGATGGTAATATAACAATCAACGGCAATACTAACGAATCAATCCTATTCATGAATCCGGCCTTCTGGATCGGCGCAGGTATAGACAATTGGGAAACGTATGACTATCGTTTATCTGCAGGATCTATATGCATTAATAATGGCATAAACTTATATTATCCAATTGATGATTATCCAACAGATTTGGATAGCAACCCCAGAATATCCGACTCCGTTATTGATATCGGTGCTTACGAATATTAGCGTTGAACGAATCGAGAGATGGAAAGTTCCATCTCTCGATTTTTTTACTAGGCTTCTGACTGTGGTGTGGATGCCCGTATTTTTATTTCTGCATCCAATACAATCGTACAGTTGGGGTATGCTGGATTTTTGATCTTCTCCAAGATCAATTCCGCCGCCTTTTTCCCCATCTGAAATAAGGGCGGCTCCACGGTGGTCAGCTGCGGATAGACAATGTTGGAGAGTTCGGTCCCCGAAAAGCTGGCTACGGCTACCTCTTCGGGGATCTTTTTCCCAAGCTCTCTTAATCGATTCATTGCCCCAATGGCTAATGTCTCTGTGAAAGCAAATATGGCGTTGAAAGGAATATTTTCCTCTATCAATATATCTACAGCTTTCCTCCCTTCCTCAAACGTGATACCGGTTTTTATCAGCATCGTGTTCTTGTCAAATGGTATTTTGAATTTGGCCAAGGCATCTTTGTAGCCTCGGATTCGCTCTGTCGAGTTGTAAATATCATCTGGCCCTTGTATGTGGACAATCTGTCGACGCCCGCTGCGGATGAGACTTTCGACAATGAAAAAGGATTTCATATAATCATCCACGATTACTTGTGGTACTTCGAGTCCATAAGGAATTCGGTCGTAGAAGACCATGGGCATTCCTGCTTGCTGAAGTCGGGTATATTCTTCCTTGTTCCGTTTATAACTGCAGAGACAGATGATGATTCCGTCCACCATGAATCGTTCCATCAGTTGCAGGTTCTCTTTCTCTTTTTCCGGATCTCCGCTGGATTCTGCGATAATTACTTTTATATTCTTGGTATGTAGCACCTCCTGAATCCCGTTTATTACCCGAGAGGCAAAGGGTGTAATCATCTCAGGAACAATCACTCCGACAGTATTGGTATGGCCGTATTTTAGATTGATAGCTACCGGATTAGGCTTGTATCCCAATTTTTTTGCTGCCTCCATCACTTTTTCTTTCGTTTCCTTTCGGATATTCTTATCGTTACCCAACGCTCGGGATACGGTTGAAACGGATATGGATAAATGGCGAGCTATGTCTTTAATGGTTATATACTTCATGTGGAATGATGATTTAAGATAAAACAAAGATACCGTTTTCAATTTATAAATCCTAATCTTGGAATAAAATACAAATTCCAGTCATCGTCTTATAATATTTTTGTAACGTTTGCAGATTTTGGTAACGTTCCTGCAATCGTTTGCAGAAAAAAAAGGATTTGTGGAAAAAATTTTTCCCGATCTCATTTCTTATCTTTGATTAAATCGAAACCAGTTCCATCCACATATCAAATCAATGAATAAGAAAGAATGAAAACATATAGAACACCCCCTTCGGCTATCATTATATAATTGATTTATAGGAGTAATATTACAAAATTAATTTTCGTGTCGAAATGAATATGGATAAAAAAGCGCAAAGTATAGAGGTTACAAAACAGATTCCGATCGTGGGCTGTTATGATGTCGTTGTTTGCGGAGGCGGCGCTTCCGGCTTCATATCTGCAATTGCGGCTGCCCGCAGTGGCGCAAAGACTGCAATTGTGGAACAATACGGCTTCTTGGGTGGTATGGCGACTCTCGGTCTGGTTACGCCGCTGAGTGTATTCACCTACAATCACGAGCTGGTGATAGGCGGTATTCCCTGGGAGTTTGTCGAACGGCTCAGGAGAATGGGTGGCGGTCTTGTGGAGAGTCCTCTTGGTAATGTTGCCTTTGATCCGGAGCTTTACAAGCTTCTGTGTCAGCAAATGATGTTGGAGGCCGGCGTGGATATGTACATGCATTCTTACCTAAGCGGATGTCAGATCAGGGACGGTAAGATATCCGAGGTCTTCTTTGAAAACAAGAACGGGACCGAGGCTATTCACGGCGACATGTATGTCGATTGTACAGGAGACGGGGACCTTGCAGCCATGGCGGGCGTTCCGATGCAGACGGATGAATATCCTCCCATGCAACCTCTTTCGACCTATTTTATTTTGGGAGGCGTGGATACGGATTCTCCACTGCTCATCGATGCCATGCATCATAATAAGCAAGGAGAGAACTGCCATTGTGTTCCAGTCCGCGAAAAACTTCTTGCCATGAAAGATTCGCTCGGCATTCCCGAGTTCGGGGGACCTTGGTTTTGTACGACGCTCCGTCCGGGAGAGGTGGCGGTCAATATGACCCGTACAACGGGCAATGCTCTTGATAACAGGGATTTTACTGCTGCGGAATGCCGCCTGCGGGAAGCGGTGTTCAAGGTTGCCCGAATCCTCAAGGAAAACTTTGAAGAGTTCAGGAACAGTTATGTGACAACGGTTGCAGTACATGCCGGTATTCGAGAATCTCGGCGCATCAAAGGCCTGCACACCGTTACGGGCGACGAATATATGAATGCCTGTAAGTATCATGACAGCATATCGCGTGGAGCACATCCGGTGGATGTCCATATCGCATCGGGATCGGAACAGCGTCTCACCTTTCTCAAAAAAGCGGCATATGTCCCTTATCGAGCACTTATTGCCGAGGGCTTTCCGAATCTGCTTGTTGCGGGGCGTTGCATAAGTGCGGACAAGACGGCTTTCGCATCGCTTCGTGTCCAGGCAAGCTGTATGGGAACGGGTCAGGCGGCCGGAGTGGCTGCCGCACAGTGTGCAAAGAGTCATGTGTCCGTACAAATGGCTGATACGGACCTCCTCAGGAAAAGTTTAAAAAATCTTGGAGCTATCATATAAGCGTTATGGAACTGCTGGACTATATCATTATTCTCCTCTATTTTCTGGGGCTGATCGCCGTCAGTGTCGTGATGTCCCGGAAGATCAAGAACTCCGAAGACATGTTCATTGCCGGTCGGAACTCTTCGTGGTGGCTCTCCGGAGTCTCTTCCTACATGACCATCTTTTCGGCAAGCACCTTCGTCGTTTGGGGCGGCGTGGCGTATAAATCGGGACTTGTCGCGGTGGTTGTTGCCCTCTGCCTCGGGGTCGCATCGTTCATCGTGGGAAGATGGATCTCCGACAAATGGCGCGGTCTGCGGATCAAATCGCCCGGAGAATTCCTTGCGGTGCGGTTTGGACACCGCACGGTGCATTTTTACACGATCTCCGGAATCGTGGCCCGAGCCGTACATACGGCCGTATCCCTGTATGCCGTAGCCGTCGTCATGTGTGCGCTGATCAAGGTTCAGGATGGCAGTATTCTGGCCAGCAGCGGTTTGGCGGGGGACTCGCCGGCGGGTTATCTGAGTATCTGGTGGGCCCTGCTCATCTTGGGTGTCATAGCGCTGGGATACACCATTGCCGGAGGTTTTCTTGCGGTCCTGATGACCGACGTAATCCAATTCGGCGTGCTTCTAGCCGTGGTGGTTTTCATGATCCCGCTCTCCTTTGAGGCGGTTGGCGGTGTCGGTGAATTCATCAGCAGAGCCCGGGAAATTCCGGAATTCTTTTCAGGGACCTCTCCGACCTATACCTGGATCTGGCTTTTGTTGTGGACGGTTCTCAACGTTTCCATGATCGGCGGCGACTGGCCGTTTGTCCAGCGATACATCAGCGTCCCCACCAGAAAGGATGCCCGGAAAAGCACCTATCTGATCGGAGCCCTTTACCTCGTCACACCCCTCATCTGGTACCTTCCCACCATGATTTACCGGGTCCTGGAACCCGGACTGGCTCTTGGCCTGGATGAAAGCGTCATGACCTTCAACGGCGAACACGCCTATGTGAACATGAGCAAACTCGTGCTCATGAAGGGAATGGTCGGAATGATGCTGGCCGCCATGTTGTCGGCCACATTGAGCAATGTTTCGGGAATTCTGAATGTATATGCGAATGTATATACCTACGATATCTGGGGGCACAAGGCGCAAAACCGGCAGGCCGACGAGAAAAAACGGATCAAGGTGGGACGTCTCTTCACCCTGGTCTTCGGTCTGGTGATCATTGCGCTGGCCATGCTCATCCCCTTTGCCGGAGGTGCCGAGAAGGTGGTGGTCATGCTTCTTACCATGGTGATGTGCCCGCTCTACATTCCGTCGATATGGGGACTGTTCTCCAAGAGGCTGACCGGCAACCAACTTGTCAGGGCGATGGTCCTCACCTGGATTGTCGGCATTCTGGCCCGGATCATCATCCCCTCTTCGGTTGTCAGCCCAAGTATCATTGAGTCCGTTTCAGGATGTCTGCTTCCCGTCCTTATCCTTGCGGTGATGGAGCTCCGCTCTGCCCGCAGGGGGCTTGAGGCGGACGGTTACCGGGCCATTCGTGCATACAGGGATCCCGACGCCGATCGGGAACCGACCCCGAAGGAGAAGAGAGCCGTGCTGAACTATTCGCACCTGGCCATCAACTGTTTCTGCATCACCATCGGAGTCGTTGCGCTTCTGCTGGTCGGGCTGTTGCTCGCCGGAGATCCGAAAACCATGGCGGTCAAAGGGATCGTAACAGGATGTATCGCCGTGATTGTCATAATGATTCTCGCCTATGTCCTCTACCGGATCCTATATGCCCGACGAATGAAAACCTCAAAATAGCCAACCATAAATAACCCTAAATTCCCAATCAAATGAATCTAAAAACCTTATTATTAGCAAGTGTGTCGCTTATGCTTTCGGCATCTTGTCAACGGGCGGAAGATCCGTATATGACGTTAGCGACCAACACGCTGAATGTAGAGCCCGAAGGCGGTGTTTTCACCGTGGATCTCTCCGCAAATGTCTATTACAGGGTCAATAACGACTGTCAGACCGATGGCGGCGAGAACTATTGGGCCGTTATTGATTCGTATGAAACCCAGGGCGATGTGACCCGATTTACCATCAAGGTTTCGGAAAACACCACGACTGCAGCCCGTGTCGGCTCCGTTCGTTTTATCGGAGATGACGTTACGCCTCTGAAACTGGTTATCAACCAAAAGATGGTGACCCCGAAAGGCATCAGTCCCACTACCGAATCCGTTACCGACGCTACAACGGAAGCGACGTTCAGGGTCTATGGCGATGAGGAGTGGAGTGCCCGATGTGACGATTCGGACGTGACGATCACTCCGGCCAATGGAGTCGGAGAGTGCAATGTCAAGTTGACCTTCCCGGCCAACAAAACTCTCAACGAGCGAACCATCCGGGTAACGGTAACCATTCAGAATGATAAGGACTATACCTATACCCTTGTCCAGGATGCCTTCTCGGGACTGGTGGCCAAGTGGGAGTTGAAGGCCCTGACCGACCAGTCGAAGGAGACCTTCCTTGATGACGGATCCCAAACGGTCTATCCGGGAACCAACGACAAATACCTCGAGCCCAGCAGCGGAAGCGGTCGAATCGAGTATTGGGCCTGTGACCGCACCGGCTATAAGGAGGGTAATACCGTATGTACGCGCAATGTGGGCGGCAACGGCGACCCGTATGTCTCGGGAGCCGTTCCCGGCGACTACTGGTACATATACGGCGATCTGGAAGGCGCGAATATCCCGGCCGGTTCAAAGATCCACTTCTATTTTGTGACCAAACTGGGAACGATGTGTTCCAACTACTGGATGATCGAGTTCAAGGATGGCGAAGAATGGAAACCGGCTCTGCCGACCTCGACCGTTGAGGAGAGCGCCACGGAAACGCTGTCGGGAGCATCCATTGATTACTCGGCGACCATCACCTACAATTTTGCAGGCATGTTGCTCGATACCAGCAACAATGGCGCCTATATTTCAGCCGAAGGAGTTTTCACCACCTCCCAAGACATGGAAGAGATCGTGTTGCGATTCGGCCAGGCGGGTCGTTTAAGTCTTAACGGTTCCAAATATTCAGGGAAATATATTGATTGGATTCACACCAGTGGCCAGACCCGTTTCTCCGCGCAACACCCGAGCGACCCGCAAACCGGAGAGGCAATCAAAGAGTATAACGAGTACGTATTGCTTGAAATCGTAGAATAAAACAAAGGGTATGAAAAAAAGTATATTCGGCCTGTTATTGGTTTGTCTCCTGCAGATCGACCTGGCCTTCGCTCAGAATGCAATGAATGGCGTCGTCAGTGACGCCAATGGGCCTCTTGTCGGAGTTGTGGTTTACGACAAGGACAACGGCAAGGGTACCACCTCCAATGTGGAGGGAAAATATACGCTCAGTGGTGCCGAGGCGGGCCACACCATCGAATTCCGGCACCTGGGTTATATGGTCGAGACCGTAGTCTGGAATGGCCAGAGCCCGGTGAACATACTGCTCAAGGAGGATGCCGTCCAGCTTGAAGAGACCGTTGTTATCGGTTACGGAGCCGTGAAGAAAAAGGACCTGACCGGAGCCGTGGGGGTAATCAACAGTTCGCTGATCGAACGCCAGAGCACCTCCCAGCTCTCGCAATCCCTGCAGGGACTTATTCCGGGCCTTACCGTAACGCGTACGAGCAGTATGCCCGGAGCAAGTGCTACGGTTCAGGTTCGCGGCGTGACGACCCTGTCGGATTCGAGCCCGCTCATTCTGGTCGACGGAATGATGGTCAGCAGCCTCGATAATATAGGTAGCGAGGAGATTCAGCAGATAACCGTACTTAAAGACGCGGCATCCGCCTCGATCTATGGCGCCCGTGCAGCGGCCGGTGTCATCTTGATCACAACCAAGGAGGCCACCGAGGGGCAGCTTTCGATCGGTTATAATGGAGAGGTTTCGTTGTCTTCGCCAACCGAACTGCCCGAATTCCTGACCGATCCCTATCATTATATGACCATGTACAATGAATGGTCCTGGAACGATGCCGGCAACCCTGCGGGGGGCGAATACTCCAACTATTCACAGGATTATATCAACAGCTATGCGGAAAACAACCGGTATGACCCCATCCAGTACCCGAACTATGACTGGAAAAATGCCATTCTTTCGAGCCATGCGTTGCGTCACAAGCACAATCTGACGATGACCTACGGCAACAAGGTGATCAAGAGCCATACGTCTGCAACCTATGAGAATGTCGATGCCATCTATCGGGGCTCGAATCACGAGAGAATCTCCGTAAGATCGCGCAATAATCTTACGATCAGCAAGAAACTCTCCGGTTCGATCGACCTGTCGGCACGCTATGCCACGAAGAACGATCCTACTTCGGGCAGTCCGCTGCGGGCCGCCTATATGTACCCTTCGATCTATCTGGGCCTCTATCCCGACGGGCGTGTCGGTCCGGGCAAGGAGGGCAGCCTCAGCAATACACTTGCCGCCCTGCTTGAGGGTGGCGACAAGAAGACTGTATCAAATGTTATCACCGGAAAGTTTTCGCTGAGTTACAAGCCTATTGAGGATCTGACCATTACGGCTAACCTGACTCCTACGATTGGAAACGTCTTCATCAAAGAGATGAAGAAAGCCATTCCCGTTTATGATGCCTACGAAACGGATGTCATGTTGGGGTATGTTTCGGGATATACGTCCAATTCACTGAGCGAGGAGCGCCGTAATACCAAGTCCTTGGAGAAACAGTTTATCGCAACATACGCCAAAACCTTTGACCAGGTCCATAATTTCAATGCCATGGTCGGTTATGAGGACTATATCTATACGTATGAGACGATGTCGGCATCGACCAATGATATGTCGTTGTCTTCTTTCCCCTATCTGGATCTGGCAAACAAGAATGCTCTTGCCGTAGCGGGCAACTCTTATCAGAATGCCTATCGTTCGTTCTTTGGCCGCGTCATGTATAACTACGATGGACGCTACTATGTACAGCTTAATGCTCGTGCAGACGGATCTTCCCGTTTCCATAAGGATCATCGTTGGGGCTTCTTCCCTTCGGCTTCAGTTGGCTGGGTGATTTCCAACGAGAGGTTCATGCAACAGGTTTCCCCGATCAGTTACCTGAAACTCCGGGCCTCGATCGGAACTCTCGGCAATGAACGAATCGGTAATTATCCGTATCAGACCTACATTTCGTTCAATAATGCCATCATGTATGACAGTGCCGGTGCTACCCCGCAATCCGTCATGTCTGCAGCACAGCAAGATTATGCCTATCCGGATATTCACTGGGAGAAGACCCAAAGCTGGGATATCGGTGTGGATGCGGCCTTCTTTGACAACCGGCTCAACCTGAGTGCCGACTACTACTACAAGAAGACGACCGACATGCTTCTCTCCGTGGCTATTCCCTCGTTTACGGGCTACTCGGCTCCGGACAAAAACGTCGGAGAAATGCATACCAACGGTTGGGAAGTGAAACTCGGATGGGCCGACCGTATCGGCGACTTCAACTATGCCGTAAGTTTCAACATCTCCGACTACAAGTCCATCGTCGACAATCTCAACGGCAAGCAGCAGTTCAACAGCGACGGTACGATTATCACCGAAGGTGCCGAGTACAACTCCTGGTATGGATATCGGTCCACAGGGTTGTTCCAGACGGCCGATGAGGTCAGCAACAGTGCGCTGCTTTCGGCCTCGACCAAGCCGGGAGATGTGAAATACGTGGATGTCAGCGGTTCGGACGGCAACCCCGACGGAATCATCAACGAGACCTACGACCGGGTTATATTGGGCAGTTCCCTGCCGCATTACCTCTATGGCGGCTCGATCTCTCTGGGATGGAAAGGCATCTCCTTCTCGCTGCTCTTCAACGGTGTCGGGAAACAGCTTTCACGCCTTACCGAGAGTATGATCCGTCCCATGCAGGGACAATGGCTCCCGGCGCCCTCCGTGCTGCTGAACAAGGACGGCAGCCGCAACTACTGGAGCGTCTACAATACGCCCGAGCAGAATGCGTCGGTCGACTATCCCCGTCTGAGTCATCAGGGCGGAGAGTACAACAACTACGCCATGTCGGATTTCTGGCTCAAGAGCAGTGCCTACTTCCGTCTCAAGAACATCAATATCGGTTATACATTCCCCGATAAACTTGTTTCTAAGGTCGGCATCAAGAAGCTGCGGGTATATGTCAATATCGATGACCCTTACTGCTTCGACAACTATCTTGCCGGCTGGGATCCTGAGGCAGGAGCTTCTACCTATATTACACGTACCTATACGTTTGGCGTCGATATCAAATTCTAATAGATTATGAAAAAGATACATAACATGGGAAAATGGTCCATATGGATGTGCATGGCAGGTCTTCTGTCCGTAGCGTCGTCATGCGCAAAACTCGATCTGAATCCGCCTTCCGCAGCATCCAGTGAAAACTGGTTTTCCTCGCCTGAAGAGGTTCGGCTTTCGTTGAATGATTTCTATCGCAGCACTTTTTTTGTCATCGAGTCCAACTGGATGTTGGACCGGAATACGGATGACTGGTCACAGCGTACCAACATATATACCATTGCGGCAGGATCTCTGAACGCCTCCTCGACCAGTAACCCCAACATCAAGACCGTATGGAGTTACACGTATAAAAACATCAGCCGGGCAAACCGGATTTTGGAGGCGCTTGATAACCTGGAGGGCAAATATCCCTCTACTGAACTCAACAAGCTCCGGGGTGAAGCCCGTTTCTTCCGGGCCTATGCGTATACGCGTCTGATTACACTATGGGGAGACGTACCCTATTATCTGACGCCGATTACACCTGAAGAGGCTTTTGAGATGGGACGGACCGACAAGTCGGTTATTCTGAAACAGATCTATGAGGATTATGACTACGCTGCGAACAATCTTCCCGTGGAAAACAATAACAGTGGGACCACTCGTGTAGATCAGGGTGCGGCTTATGCATTCAAGGCCCGCTGCGCCCTCTATCAGCACGACTATGAAACGGCGGCTGCGGCAGCCAAGTTGTGTATGGATATGGAGCACTACGATCTGGCTCCGGATTACGGTGAGCTTTTCCGTGACAAAACCCGCTCCAACAAGGAGGTAATCTTCTCTATCCCCCACTCCAACGAACTGGAACTGGGTGAAGATGGTCAGCCGGTTACCCAGTCCATAGGTTCATTTATTGCCCGTACGGCCGGTGGAACCCATAATGCACAACCCTCCTGGGAACTGCTTGCCGTCTACGAAATGACGAATGGGAAGACGATCGATGAGCCGGACAGTGGCTTTGATCCTCATGATCCGTTCGCCGACCGGGATCCTCGGTGTCTGGAAACCTTTGCGGCCCCTGGCAGCCGGATCTACAATATTGAATGGAATCCGTCTCCCAATGTGCTTGAGGTGATGGACTATGCGCAGAATCGCATGGTGACCAACAAAGACTCCAAAGGCGGTTCGGATGCCGCGAACTGTGCCTACAACGCATGTTGTTTGCGGAAGGGAGCTCAGGAGTCCTGGCGGACAACTCTGTATAATGATAATCCTCTTATTCTTATGCGTTATGCCGATGTGCTGTTGATGTATGCCGAGGCTAAAATCGAGTTGGGAGAGATTGATGCCACGGTGCTCGCCTGCATCAACGATGTCCGGGCCCGGGCTTACGGTACGACCCGTACGCAGGTCGACGCCTATCCCTCCATCACCACGACCGATCAGACGGCCCTGCGCAAAGTGCTCCGCCGTGAACGTCGGGTGGAATTTGCCTGGGAGAATCTGCGCTATTTCGATTTGTTGCGCTGGCATCAGTTTGAGAATGCTTTCGGACACAACATGTACGGTTTCACCCGTACGGCCAGTCTGGCCAAGGAGTATTTTGCGGCCGGCAACTGGTTTTGGCCCGCGACTCCGAAGTTTGACGAAGAGGGATTCCCGAGCTTCGAAGAGATGGCCGACGGAACGTATATCGTTCAGCACGGCGAACGAAAGTTTGATGAAAAAATCTATTTGTGGCCTTTGCCCAGTGATGACATTCTGATCATGAACGGCAAACTGACCCAGAATCCAGGATACTAACCTATTAAATGAATGACAATATGAGCATTGGTGAAATCTTATTGCGCAGTCGCTACCAACCCTTGAAGAGGGTGTTGTGCTATGATGTATTCAACACCGGTTTCAATGGTTGGATGACCTTGATGCCTAATTTTACGGAATATCCCGATTTTGATGTTCCCAAGACCCTGGTTAACAAGGATCAGTGGCCTCCGGTCATGCTCAGTTCGGCGACATACCGCTATCCGGGGACCCATGGAGCGATGTCCGGCACCTATTCACTCAAACTCTCGACACGACCTGTTGCGGCCCCTTATACGGAGATTCCGGCCGAAGGCTGCCTGGGACACGCCATCAAGCGGCTGTCGTTTTCCCGTCCCGGCAGCAGATACCTGCAAATCGAGTGTTGGTTTACCTACACGGCCGAGCAGGATGTCGTGGATGGAGGAGATCGTCCTCAGCCGGGACTGCACGAGACCTCGATCCGTGATTTCGGAATGGGCTTCGATGTCCAGGAGGGAGGAAAGCGTTATCATGTCGGAATCCGCTATCTCAATGCCGTGGATGGCAAGTTGATGCAGAAATGGCAATATGAGCATTCGAACGAAAACATTACGGACAAGGACTGGGCGTATGGCCTTGACGGAGACTGGTGCAAACGGGGTGTTGATCCCTGGTGGTTCGGCCGCCGGTATCCCAATGGCGATCATGACGGATTCAAGGATCTGCCGGACGGGCATCAGAAACTCATTTACAACGAGACCGACTGCAAACTCAACTGGCAATACATGCGCTTGAAACTGGATACCCAGCTTCGAGAATATGTCGAGTTCCAGTGTCAGGATCGGATCTGGGACATGCGAGGCATTGCGGCGGATACCGTTGATGGCTACAACCGGATCGACAATCTGATCAATCCTTTGTTCTGGGTGGGAACGGATACCAATCGCCGTGTTTTCCTGTATATCGATTCCGTTGTTGTTTCACAAGAATAATAGATGGTTTAGCATATGAAAATGTTTAATGATTCCCATCTGGAGGTAAAGAAGTTTTTTCAAGGCATGTTCTTTACCCATCCTTATGAGGTGGGTTGGGCCGACGAAGCCCTCTTCTTTGTCATGGTCGAGAAGATCACGGGAGATCCCGTATTTGAAGGCCGCGTGCAACTGTCGCAGGATGGTGTGCATTGGGCGGATGACGGCAGCCAACCCGTTAGTTTCAAAGGCCAGGGCTTACACATCATAAAGGTTGATTCGAATTTTGGTAATTATATTCGTCTTGCTGTCAATATTGAAGGCGGCGCGATGTTTTTAAATCTTCACATAGCATGCAAAGGTTGAAATTCATATTCGGTTTATGGGTTCTCGCGATTGTCGGATGCAGTTCCAACGAGGCCCACACATTTTTGGTTCGCCCGCACGGTGGCGAGGATGCTTCTGCTTCCGGTTTGGAGATCGGGAAACCGATCCCTGCCTGGCAGGAGGGCATGATGGATATTCATTTCATCAATACGACGACCGGCGAGAGTGTGTTTGTCATCTTCCCGGACGGCACGCAAATGCTGATCGATGCGGCCAGTTCCAGTGTGACGACCAATTCGAACGGGAATACGACCAACGCCGGAATCCGCAGCCGTTGGGATCCGACGCTGACCGGGACCCGGGGATCGCAGATCATCACCGACTACATTCGCAAGTGTATGGAGTGGACCGGAAACAATACGATCGACTATATGGTTGTCACTCACTTCCATAATGACCATATCGGTGGTTATGTTTCCACCCTGCCGCTGTCGTCCAATTCCAGCACCTATGCCTTGATCGGATGTGCGGAGATCTTCGACAATTTCAAGATCGGAGAGTTGATCGACCGCGGTTATCCGGACTACAACTATCCGTTTGATATGGCCACGATGGCGGACAATGCTTCCACCTGCAATAACTATATCAATGCGGTGAAATGGCATGTAGCCAATCAACGGTTCGAAGCTTCGCTCTTCGAGGCCGGATCGAACAGTCAGATTGTTCAGAAATACAATCCGACGGCATATCCAGCTGTTACGGTGCAGAATGTGGCCGTCAATGGCGAGATCTGGACCGGAATGGGTACTGCCACTCAAAAGACATTCCCTTCCCTTTCGGAGATTTCCTACGAAGACAGCAAGAATATTCAATCCAGCGACAATTGTCCGCCGGAGAATATCAACAGTTGTGTCATGAAAATCTCGTATGGCAATTTTGACTTCTTTGCCGGCGGAGATCTCCAGTACAACGGACGTTCGACCTATGCGTGGAAAGATGCCGAGCTGCCTTGCGCGAAGGTTGTAGGAACGGTGGAACTGATGAAAGCCAACCACCATGGTGTCACGAACACCAATCAGGAAGAGGCGCTGAAGTTACTCAACCCTCAAACAATCGTCGTCTGCTCATGGGTGGACTGTCATCCCCGTACCGATGTGTTGAATACGATGGAAAAGGCTCTTCCGGTTTGTGACTTTTTCATCACGAACTTCTGGCGCGGGGTTCGTCCCGACGGGGTCGATGATCAGGTTACGGCCGAGGAAGCCGCCCGGGTGAAGGGATATGATGGGCATGTTGTAGTCCGGGTCACCGACTCCGGCGAAAAGTACCGGGTCGTGACGATTACCGATTCCGACGGTGCCATGAACGTCAAGAATATTTCGGGACCATATACAAGTCGATGATGAATACCTCAAAATATGATGTGATAGTAGCAGGTGCAGGCCCTGCCGGGATATGTGCTGCGGTTGCCGCAGCCCGTCAGGGGGCACGTGTTGCTCTGATCGAACGATATGGAGTCGTCGGTGGAAATTTGACGGCCGGATATGTCGGACCGATTCTCGGCAGTGTCGGGAAAAACACGATGCGTGATGAGGTCTGTGCCCTTCTGGGAGTCCCGGACAACGATTGGATCGGCGAACATGGAAAGGCACACGATTTTGAGGAGGCCAAGCTCGTCCTGGCAGAATTTATCGCCCGGGAAAGGAATATCGATGTTTTTCTGCAGTGTTGTGTCTCGGGGGTCATTCAGAAGGGAAACGTGGTCAAAGGCATTCAATGTGCAAGCAATGAAGGCCCGCTCCGTTTTGAAGCTCCGGTTACGATTGACTGTACGGGAGATGCCATCGTCTCCTTCCTGGCCGGGGCCGAGATCCAGAAGGGACGATCGTCCGACGGGCTCATGCAACCTGTAACGTTGGAATATACCATTGACGGCGTGGATGAATCGAAGGGCCTGATATGCATTGGGGATGTGGACAATGTTCAGTTGAATGGCGAACGCTTCCTGGACTGGTGCAAAAAAAGAGCCGACGAGGGAAAACTGCCACCTCTGTTGGCAGCCGTACGTTTGCATCCGTCGGTCCGGCCGGGTTGTCGTCAGGTAAATACGACTCAGGCCAATGGTGTGGATATCACCCTGACGGGTTCGATTTTTGCCGCCGACCTTGCTCTCCGGCAACAGATTCGGCTTCTGACCCGGTTCCTGCAGGAGAATTTGCCGGGGTACGAGAACTGCCGGGTGATCGGAAGCGGTGCGACTACCGGAGTACGCGAAAGCCGGAGGGTTATGGGTGATTATGTGATCGATGCGGATGAGATGGCCGAAGGGTGTCGTTTCCCGGATGTGGTGGTGCACGAAGCCTTGTTTATTGTCGATATCCACAATCCGGCGGGAGCCGGTCAGGCCGAGGCGACCATACAATATTGCAAGCCATACGATTTGCCGTATCGTTGTTTCCTACCTCGGGGTATTGAAGGCCTTCTTGTCGCGGGACGGTGCATATCGGGTACCCACCGGGCACACGCTTCCTATCGCGTCATGAGCATCTGCATGGCCATGGGCGAGGCTGTCGGTGTTGCTGCGGCCTTGAGCGCCTTACGGAATTGTACGCCGCGGACTCTTGAAGTCAGTCTCCTGCAGGGACGGCTTGAAGCATTGGGTATCGAATTGTTCGATGCTTGCGGAAGATAATTGGTTTTGGATTGATAAGGCATGTTTATGAAAAAAGGATATTTGACAGTCGTAAGTCTGTTGCTTTCGGTGCCTCTTGCCGCGCAGTTGTATGTGGAACCGGAGCAGGATGTAGAATGTACGGTTTTTCTGGAGAAAGAGGGCCGGGGACGGGCTCAGCAGGGGCTTGAAATATGGGACGACTGCATCTTCTCGTGTGAGGATGGGGGGCATGTGAACGTATATGATTTCAAGACCGCGGATTCTCGGCCTATAGCCGGCTTCGAGCTGGCATCCTCGCATCCGGACAACCACGTGAATAATGTTTGTTTCGGAATCGAGACAAAACGCGGAGCCTCCTTCCCGTTGTTGTATATAACAAACGGAAAGGTGGGAAGCGAATTGGAATGGTTATGCTTTGTGGAGAGCATCACCCGTCGAGGAAAAAGATTCAGCAGCGAACTCGTCCAAACCATAGAGCTCGATGCCTCGAAATGGGCGGAGAAGGGATATGTCTCCATCTTTGGGGCCCCCAGCTGGCTGGTTGACCGGGAACAGGGATTCATGTGGGTGTTTTCCGCCCGCAAACGTACGGTGGCTTCCGTGACGAAAAATGCGTGGGAGAACCAGTATGTTGCCACCAAATTCCGGATCCCGTCGTTGAGTGAGGGTGCGAAGGTGCGGTTTGATGAGGATGATATTCTCGATCAAGTGGTATTTCCCTATGATGTATGGTTCACGCAAGCGGGCTGTATGCATGACGGTAAAATCTATTATTGCTTCGGAGTCGGCAAACAGGACGATCGCCGTCCCTCCTGCATTCGCGTGTATGATACGCGGACACGCACGATAACTGCGCGATATAATGTGCAGGATCAGGTTGTCTATGAGCCCGAGGATATTGTGATCCGGGATGGATTTATGTATGTCAATACCAACACCAACCCCAGGAAAACCTCCGACCTGCCCTGCATTTTCCGACTCTCGCTCCCGAAAGCAAAACCGGAAGCCAAAACGGCGCTTGATGAAATCCGGAGAGATCCGGAACGGGCCGGCGGCGTGTATTACGTAACGGATCTTTCCCATCCGCTTACTCCGGCCCCTCGGGGATACAAACCATTCTACATAAACGGTTATTTCCGTCACGGCGCACGTCACATAGACGATTCGAAGACCTATCCGACCATATACGGTGTTCTGGAAAGGGCCCATGCCGCCAATAATCTCACCGCCTTCGGAGAGGCCATATACGAGCGTCTGGCGCCCTTCAAGAAGAACCTCAGCTACAAGGAGGGAGATCTGACGCAGATCGGTTATCGCCAGGCTCGGGAGATCGGTCGGAGAATGGTCCGGAACTATCCGGAGGTGTTTGACGAAGAGCCCTATTTGAAAACCCATGCCACGAATGTGCTTCGTGTTGCGGCGACCATGCAATCCGTCAATTCGGGGATTCTGTCGTTGCGGCCCGATCTGGAATGGGCCGAAATCGACAACTCGCGTTCGTTCCTGCCCGCTCTGAATCCTTATGGCAGCGTCTGTCCCGACCGGAGCCCGCTTGATGCCTATATTTTGGGGCAGGAGAACGGCTGGTATAAAAAGTACCGTTCCTACATGGATGAGAAACTGGATCTCGATGCCTTCATGTCACGTCTGTTCGTCGACCCTTCGCCCGTTGAAGAAGAATATGACAAGCATGATCTGATCCGCCGTTTCTGGTTAATGGCCTCGCTCATGCAGGGTCTCGACCGTCAGGTACCCTTATGGGATCTCTTCACGGCAGAGGAGATTCTGGCCTGGGCTGAAATCGAAAACTATCGGTACTTTGCGCAGAAGGGTCCCGAGCCGATTTCTCACGGTCGCAGTTGGGGGCTGGGCTCACGCACCCTGCGTCATTTGTTGGAGGAGTCCGCCGAAGATATCGCACGCAATCGTCATGGTATCAATCTCAATTTCGGGCATGACGGCGTTCTTATGTCCCTTCTGACCAACCTGCAGGTCGGGAGTTGGGCTCGGGAGGCCCATGATCCCGCGGATGCCCTGCAAAGCTGGCAATATTGGGATATTCCGATGGGTGCTAACCTCCAGATGGTTTTCTATCGATCGGAAGCCGATGCGGCGGATATCCTGGTCAAGTTCATGCTCAACGAAAAGGATCTCCAATTGCCGTTGGATGCGGTTGAGGCCTCTTATTACCGGTGGGAGGAGGTTTATGACTTCTATATGGAACATTGTGGCCGGGTGGAAAAATCCCTGGCCGAAACCTTGAAACTGTCGTATGAAGACTTTTAATTATAATCGGGCCGAAATTAAGGCCGGGATCGTGCATTTCGGGGTTGGTAATTTCCATCGAGCTCATCTCGAAGCTTACACGAATCGTTTGTTGGAGGATCCGTCACAAAGAAACTGGGGCGTTTTCGGAGCCATGATCATGCCGACGGACGGGGAGTTGTTCCGAGCGCTGAAACAAGACGACGGCATATACCGATTGACGACCTGCAGTCCGTCCGGCCATCGCGACAGCCAATGGATCGGTTCGCTCGTGGGACTCGCCTGGGGAGAGCAGGACAGTGAGGCCATCATCTCCAAAATTGCCTCGGAGGAGATAAAAATCATCTCTCTGACCATCACCGAAGGCGGGTATGAGGTGGATCTCGACAAGCCTCGCAGTGTATTCTGGTATGTTGCCGAGGGCCTTGCACGGCGAATGGAAAAGGATCTGCCGTTAACGATTCTGTCGTGTGACAACATGCGGATGAACGGTGATACGGCCCGAAAGGCATTCATGACATACTTCGAAGCGAAATATCCCCGGGTTGCCGCATGGGCGGAGAAGCGGGTCTCTTTTCCGAACTCCATGGTGGATCGGATTACGCCCGCAACCCGATCGGAGTGTATTACAGACGTGTGTTGCGAAGACTTCATACAGTGGGTGATCGAGGATCACTTCATGGCGGGTCGTCCGGCCTGGGAAAAGGTGGGGGTCACCTTCACCCGGGACGTGGCTCCGTATGAAACCATGAAACTGAGCCTTCTCAATGCATCGCATACCCTGCTCTCCTACCCGGCCTATCTGGAAGGATTCCGAAAGGTTGATGCCGTATTGGCCGACGCAAGGTATCGGGCCTTGCTGAAGTTGTTCATGGATCGGGACGTTACTCCGTATGTGCCTGTTCCGGAAGGCATTGATCTCGACGAGTATAAACGGGAACTTCTCGCACGGTTCTCCAACCAGGCGATCAGCGATCAGGTGTCACGGCTTTGTGGCGACGGCATTGCCAAGTTTGCGGTTTATGTGGTTCCCATCCTGCAGAAGATGTTGCAGGATGGAAAGGATATCTCGATCGAGGCATTCCTGATTGCCACCTACGGCAAATATCTGATGGGAGCGCATACCGAATCGGGAGAAGCGATCCCCGTTTTTGAGCCGCACATTGCGGATTCGGACCGGACGTTGATCGCAGAAGGATCTCCGGATGAGTTTTTGAGAATCACGCCTTTTGCAGCCCTGAATCTGGAGCAATATCCCGTTTTCATGGAGCAGTACAAGCGGTTTTATGCCCTATCAGTCGCAGACGGGTTACGAGTTTTACTGAAATAATTTTTCAAAGAGAGAGGGTTATGAGACACTTTTTTCTGACATTCGTCCTGTTGGTGTCGTGTATGTCGTCGGTTCGGGCCCAGCAACAGATCGAGGCCTCGACGCTGACGCTGATAGGCAAACCTTTTGAGTCGACGCCCAATCCGTATCACCGGGTTGATACCCTGGTTTACAAGGGTTTTAACAGGACGGAGAATCGCCAGCTCCGCTGTCCGGCCGGTATGGCCGTGCTCTTCAGAACGAATACGCGGAACATCCACATTACGACAACGTGGGGATATGTATATTCCAGTCCATCCACCATGCCGATCTCCTATAAGGGGTACGACCTTTATATCAAGAATGCGGACGGGAAGTGGCAGTATGCGGCCAGCGGAGCGTTGAAATCGTATAGGAAGGGCCAGCAAACCGAAACATTTGCGCTCATCGAGCATATGGACGGGACGATGCACGAATGCATGATGTACATGCCGATGTATTCGGAGGTTGTTTCTTGTAAGATCGGCATAGATGACGATGCCGTTATCGAGCCGATGGATTCCGAGTTCCGTCATAAGGTCGTGGTTTATGGCTCTTCATTCACGCAGGGTGTAAGCACATCCCGTTCCGGGATGAGCTATCCCATGCAGTTCATGCGTAATACGGGCATCCAGATCGCGTCGCTTGCAACGAGCGGGCGCTGTTTGATGCAGCCTTACATGCTTGATCTTCTTGAGGAGGTCGAGGCTGATGCTTTTCTGTTCGATACGTTTTCGAATCCCGACGCCGAACTGATCCGAGAACGGTTGATTCCGTTCATAGATCGCCTTGTCGCGGCTCATCCGCATACTCCGCTGATTTTTCAACGCACCATTTACCGCGAGCGCCGTTCGTTCGATACGGCACTTGATGCCAGGGAACAGGCCAAGGCGAATGCCGTAGAGGAGTTGTTTGCCCGAATCCAGGCAAATCCCAAATACAAGGACGTGTATCTGATCACGCCCACAGCCTCCGAGGCCCATGAGACATCGGTTGATGGCACGCACCCGAGCAATTATGGATATACCTTGTGGGCTCAATCAATAGAGACTCCGGTTATGGATATTTTAAAAAAATATGGAATAAAATGAGACAGGCAGTATTAGTAGAACCGAGACATATCGAGATTCATGAGGTTGAGGCTCCGAAAGCGTCGGATCTGACGGAACACCAGATCCTGTTGAAGATTAAAAGAATTGGTATTTGCGGGAGTGAGATTCACTCTTACCATGGATCGCATCCGGCAACTTTTTATCCGGTGGTTCAAGGCCATGAGTATTCGGCCGAGGTGGTGGCAACCGGAAAAGCGGTTACGGTCTGCAAGGCGGGAGATCTGGTGACGGCTCGTCCGCAACTGGTTTGCGGGAAGTGCAAACCTTGCCTGCGGGGGGAGTATAATATTTGTGAGAATCTGAAGGTTCAGGCCTTTCAGGCGAATGGCGCCGCCCAGGATTTTTTCATTGTGGATGATGATCGGGTTGCGGTATTGCCCAAAGAGATGTCGCTGGATTACGGAGCCATGATAGAGCCTGTTGCCGTGGCGGTGCATGCAGCCATGCGAGGTGGCGATCTGCAGGATAAGAACGTGGTTGTATCGGGCGCCGGGCCAATCGGCAACCTCGTTGCACAGGTTGCCAGAGCCAGAGGCGCCAAACGGGTCCTTATTACCGATGTAAGTGATTTCAGACTGGAAATCGCCCGAAAATGCGGGATAACGGATACGCTCAATGTGACCAAGACGCCACTTCGGGAAGGGGTTAGCGAACTCTTCGGTGAGGCTAATTTTCAGGCGGCATTCGAGGTTGCCGGTGCCGAGTCGAGTATCCGGTCGCTCATGGAGAGTATCGAGAAAGGGGGTACCGTTGTTGTCGTAGCGGTATTTGGCAAAGACCCGGCACTCAGTATGTTTTATCTGGGAGAACACGAACTGAAGATGATCGGGACGTTGATGTATCGCCACGAGGATTACCTAACGGCCATCGAGTTGGTGAAAACGGGAGCCGTCAGTCTCAGTCCGCTCATTTCGAATCATTTCCGGTTCGAGGAGTATGATGAGGCCTACAAGTACATCGAGGAACATAATGCGACGTCCATGAAGGTAATTATCAATATGTAAGGACATGAAAATAATAGGGATTGGAGAGGTCGTCTGGGATTGTTTCCCGGAAGGCAAGAGATTAGGTGGTGCACCCGTTAATTTTTGCTTTTTTGCCAAGGAGTTGGGTGCTGAGTCCTACCCCATTACGGCCATCGGTTCGGACGAACTCGGCGATGAAACATTTGCCGAACTTGAAAAGACCGGATTGGACTTAAGTTATGTTTCCCGCAACATGTTGCCGACAGGCAAGGTGCTTGTAACGTTAAATGCCGCCGGGGTCCCGCAATACGATATTGTCGAACATGTAGCCTGGGATGCCATGGAGAGCCGAGACGCAGCCCTACAACTTGCGGGAGAGGCGGATGCGGTATGTTGGGGTTCTTTGGCTCTGCGAAGTGCCGCATCCCGGAGTTCGATCCTGAAGATTGTAGATGCAGCCGCGGATAGCACTTTGAAGGTCTTCGATATCAACATCCGGCAACATTTTTATTCGAAGGACTTGATCGTGGAATCGCTGCAGCGAGCCAATATTCTCAAACTGAACGAAGATGAATTACCGTTATTGATCGGGCTTTTTTCCCTTCCGTCTGATTATGGTGAAGCCATAGCGGCCCTTGTTGACCGTTTTTCGCTCAGATATGTCATCTTCACGCAAGGGGCATTATGCAGTGGTATATATGCTTCCGGAGGGATTGTTTCATCGATTGCCACCCCGAAAGTCGAAGTTGCCGATACCGTAGGAGCCGGGGACTCTTTTACGGCAGCCTTTGTTGTTAAACTTCTTGGTGGAGAGACTGTTGCAGATGCGCACCGCCAGGCCGTAGCGATCTCGGCATATACCTGTACTCGAAGAGGTGCAATCAACCCGCTTCCGGAGAAAATGAAGTCCAGCCACCTTTGATGTCTTGCGATCCTCTTTAGAGGGTTGTCGATGCGCTTGGAATCAGCGTGTATTTGGGCGATTCCTCAGTTTGCTCAGATGAGCAAATATGGCGTTTATCATTTCAGGCCATCTCACTTGGCGAGATGGCCTGATTCTTCTTTATTCCTGCAAAAACATATCTTTCGCTCCGGATGGAAAGGGGAAGTGCCGGATTTTTGGATACTGTTCCAAATAGTGTGTCTAGGGAGGAATAAATAAAAAAGTCTACAGATTTTTTAGATTTGAATGTACGAACCAACAAAAACTAAAAAAGGAGTAGACTTATGGTGTTGACAAAGGAACAACTTTTGATGGTTTGTTCTTATTCCCGCACATACAAAATTGACAAAAAGAAATCGTACAGTCCGGACATTTGCCCCGAACTGTACGAAACCGATATATTGGTGTACGAAGTGTGACGATGCGAGCGATTTGGTCTTGCCTGTCTATGCCCTATTTCCTTCTCCAGACGATGTAGCTCGTATTTTTGGGCATGCGTCGGCGGCCGGTATAATAGTTGTTATCGCCAAACTCATGACGGATGCCCTCCTGGTCGATGGCCCAACCGTAGGCGGACGAACCGACCAGATAGACTGCATGATCGACTCCCAGATCGACCAATGCCTGCGCAAAGTCGTGTAATGATTCTGGAGTCCCGGTCTCTACCATGAAGATCTCACCCATACGGTCGCAAATCCCCCGGCGGATGGCTTTTCCTTTGAGTGCGTTTTCAACGAGTTGTCTGTTGTCGACCAGCGGATACTGACGGAAAAAATAACCCTCCTTCTCCGTCGCCTCTTCAAACAAGGGGGAGTTTTCTGCAACCCCCACGGTCACCACTCCATCAATGGATGCACAAAATCCTTTTTTGGACAAGCCCCACGCACGGGGGGTCCCTTCAGTACGAAGGCTCCGACGATGCCTCCGTTGTCAGCGCGTACATCGGCGGCCTGGGCCGTATATATCATCGACGTATCCTGTTGATCCATCCGCCCGATGTGCAGGGACATTTCGGCATTGTGAGGAATATAAATTCGCAGGGGAATGTCATTGATGAGCGTGTCCCTGATTTCGGTGAATCCTTTTGCGAGGGAATCCACCCGGGAACCGAGCCATTCTCTTCCGATCGGTTCGGGTGTCGCCTCCGGTTCGAAATAGGACGGTTCGGGTTCTGTTTTCGATGCTTTTTCGCGATTCGACCTTATAAAAAGGATTCCTCCGCCAATCAGTAACAATATACATATCGCCAAAATGATCATCCGTGGATGTCGGAAAGGAGACTTTTTCCTGTCGTCCTCGCCGATAATGCGGATCTGATCGTCCTTGATGTCCTTGTATTCTTTCATACTTACCTGGCCTCCTTCTCCAAAAGTTCCTTCAGCTGTTTCAGAGCCTCCTTGGATGCCGTCACCGTATGGTTGAATGTGTTTACGTCCGAGAGGATCAGCTTTTGCTTCGGGATATTGATGTAGTAAATGTATGACCGATTGATGATCAGACTTTTCCCGATGCGGATGAAGACGGCACCTTCGCTGCCGAGCTGGGAACTGATCAGCTTTTCGATTTGCCTCAATTGGTAGGATACCATGCGCACTTCACCGTCGGTCTGTATGATGGTTGAATAGTTTCCGTCCGACGCAAAGTAGACAACGTGATCCGGTGCGATTCTCACCAGATCTATCGAAGTCGATATGACCAATTGTTGCTTCATCTCCTTGTTTTGCAGGACAAAAATACGTCTATTATTTTAGAAAAGGAAGATCGGTGCTCCGGAATGTATGTAACAGCGTTCAGAATGTACCAAATTCTTGTGCCGTTACCCTCTTTATTGACAGTGCGTTGCAATTTCCGCCGATTCTGGAGAGCGCTGATTGTTCGGTTTTGCCTTTTATTTCGCCCTTCCCGTTTGGTAGCGACAAGCCAAAGCCGCCGGAGGAACTTTGCGCAAGGTTTGCCTGTGGCAACTTGTTCTGACCTTGCGCTGTCCGTCCGGCGGTATCTCTTTGCGTCAAAAAGGGAAGGGCTACTTGTTTTTTAACTTAGCTGCGTCACGTTTGAGTTGCTCGGCTTCCTGGGCTTTCAGCCGCGCCTGCTCGTCGAGAGCCGCCCTTCTGCGTACCAGCCGCTCGTACTTCTCGACATCCCTTCGCATCGAGTCGATGCGCCGTTGATCTCGCTCGATTTCGAACAGCTCCTCCAATTCCGATAACCGTTTCGGCGAAGCCTCGCCTTTCATCAGCACATAGCGATACTTCAGATCGTTGTCATACCGGCCGCGGTCGGGGCGCCACTCCTGGTAGAGTCCGACAGACTGCACCGCAATCACGACAAACATCGACATGAAGAGCCAAAAGTTGCGGGTTGCGTCCAGAGAGAACGAGAAGCGGTGCTGAACCATCCGCGGCGGCAACTCCTCGGGAATCTCCAATTCGGCCACTTTCTCGTCGATCCCCGAAATCTGCGCTCCGAGGTCCTCGCTAATCTGCTCCTGCCGCTCGGAGATCGCTTGCAGCCGTTGTTCGATCCGAAGGCCTCGTTCCTGCTGTGCCTCGCTTACCCTTGTCTGTGCCTGCTCCAGTTGCAGAATCCGAATCTGCAACCGCTTGATCGCGTCCGTATCAACGGGCGCTGCCGATTGTGACCGGGCCTCGGCCAACTCCGTGCGGAGCGTCTTGATAAGGGTCTCCTTCAACTCTTCGTACATCTCGAAGGAGAGCTCCAGAGTGTTCTCTTTCATCTTTTCGTATTTTAGATTTGTTATCCGATTTTGCGGGAGCGTGCCTCCATGCGGCGCTTACGCTCCATGAGGGCTACGGCCATCGCCTCGGCCGCCTTGTTGATCAGCGCCGTGATGCGGGCTATATGCTCCTCGGGGCTCTCACCCTCACGCCGCTGCATCATCTCGGGCGAAAGGGCAAATGGCGAGTCGAACGGCGGCAGTGGAATCGACCCGGCACTGCCGAGCGACACCAATCCTGCGCCATGGCTTCCGCCTCCTCCACCGCCTCCCGCTGCGGAGAAGGAGCGCCCGCCTCCGAACAGACCTGCAAAAGCAGCCCGGAAGCTCCCAACTGCTGCCTTGAGTTCAGACATCAGGGCTGTTTGCCGCTGCTGCACCTGCCCGAAGTGGCGATCCAGCTTCGAGAAACTGGAGGCCCGGTCGACTTTCGAGCCGGAAAACACAAAGCCATTACGGGCGAACTTTACTCCTTCAATGGTACCCTGCGCCCCTTTTCGCTTGAAGATCGTCTCGATGCCATGCCGCTTCAACCGGTCCCGCAATTCGTTCCAGTTACGACAACGGGGAAGCTCCTGCCGAATCGTATCATAGATTTCGTACCGGGTTCGGTCGGGCTCACGAAGCCGCTCCCGCCGGACGGCCTCCTTGCCCGGAGCCAGATGCAGCCCGAAACGTTCGGTCAGCTCGCGGCATACTTTCGCATTGCGGAGCTTGATGTTGCGGTCGGAGATGGTCTGTCCGTGATTGCCGACCCGGTTGTAGACCAGATGACAATGGGGATGGGGCTGGTCGAGGTGCCGCACCAAAAGGTATTGCGTATCGGAGATGCCCATCTTCTGCATGTATTCCTTTGCAATTTGTGTCATCCGCTCATCGGTGAGCTTCGGGGCATCCTCCGGTGAGAACGACAGGGAGATATGTCCGACGTTCTGCTTCAAGCGGGGATTGAGGCGCGCCTGATCCTCGAAGTCCTCGACCATCTCCCGCACACCGGGTGGCTCGACACCTCGTGCCTCCAGCACGCGCGACTGCTCCTTCATCACATAGCCGACCGTGCCGCCGAACGATCCTGCTGAAATGACCTTACCGATCACGCCGTAGGGCTTCGATCATCCGCACCAGCTCGGCCTGAAGCGTCGCATGGCGCGCGGCGACGGCGGCGAATCCCTGGGTGTGGGCCAGCCGGGTCAGCTGATTCAGATTGCGGGCAAGCCCCTTGAGTTGGGCAAGCCATTCGAGATGCTCACTCCGCAGCCGCTCGCGGACCGAGCCGTGGAGAATCAGTTGCCGCAGCACCTCGGTGCGCGGAATACCTGCCGCACGGGCCAGGGCGCGGAGCTTGAAGTTGCAGGCCGTATTGCACCGCAGGGTAATGCGGTACTCCTGTTTTCGGGCACGTCCCAAAGGCGGACGGCCCCCTTTCTTCGGTGTATTCATGGATTGGAATTTTTGAGTTGAGACCATCGGGATAGGGCCTTGCGGCCGGTTTTTGGCTGACAAAAACACAAACTTGCCTCTGTTACCTCTGCTATTCGAATGCTCGGGGATCTCCCCGGCATTCTCAATCGACTATTTGCTCTCCCGCTCACCGAGAATCCGTTGAATATCCGATGTGCGATATCGGATCTTGTTGCCGATCTTGACGGCCTTCAGATACCCTTTCCGGTTCCAATGCCAGAGCGTCGCATCGCATACGCCGCACAGCTCCTTGACCTGCTCCTTGGTCAGGAAGCGCACCTTGCGAGCTTCGGCGACCTGGGAGGCCAACTCCTCTTTGGCGCGATTGATCAGATTGCTGGAGAAGGCCAGCAGATCCTCGCCGCTTACCTCCAGACGAATGCTTCCGGGCGCTTCGCGGAGGATGGATAATAAGTCTTTCATAAGTTGCTGTTTCAGCACGGGTGGGACGGCGCTTTCCGGCAGAATAAAAAGCGACGCCGTCGCCCGGATATCCGAGTGACGGCGCAAATATAACAACGTGATTGAACGATCTTTAAGCGTTTAATTCGCGACGGGTTCGGACGAATTAAACGAGTTCGTTTCGGATAGAAAATCCTTGATTTCGCGAATGGCGACGGCTTCCGAGCCTCGATCCCGGACCGCTTTCCCGGCAAGCAGCGGTTCGGTCAGCCGGCTGTATGCCTCCTGTATGCCGCGTTCGTGGACGATGCGAATTTCTCGGCCGTATTCCTCCTGCAGTGCGTCACGGAACGGCTTGATCGGAATCGGGAGCGTCAGATAACGCAACTCTTCGAGGGCGATCTTCAGTCGGGCAATATCGGTTTGTGTATGCCGGGTGAGGAGATACGTTCCGATCTTACGCCGCAACTCCTCGGGACGGGATACCGTCGGGGCGAACATCTCCGTCAAAGAGCGGGTGGTTCCCGGACGCCCCGGCTTGCGTTTTGAATCGTTCCTGTCATCCGACGACTCCTCCATGGCCCAATCCAGCACCTGATCGCTTTCGGCCAGACGCATGGCTTCGCGGTGGGTTTTCCACTCCTCCCGGGTCCGAAGCCCCAGTTTGATGGAACGGGCAATCAGCAATCGGATCGTGGCGCTCATGGTGATCTTCTGGAAGTAGCCCAGGTCAGGAGATTGGCGTAACTCTTCACAATGCTCCACCATGCGTTCGAAGCTCTTTCCGAAGTAGAGCCAGCAGAGCATTGCCGGAACCGGCGACCCGGCGACCGGCTGCTCACACTCTCCGATCAGTTTGCGGGCGAGGTCGTTGTCTTGGGCGGCTTGTTCGATCTCGTCGACATGGTCGAACAGCCCCTCGTTGGCCTTGGCTGCCGCGAGCTTCCGATATTGCGGAATAAGGGCGATGGCCTGAAGCAATACGGCCTGACACCCGGCCATATCCCGGGTGTTCATCGACTCTTCGAATGCGGCATATTCCTCGGGATGGGCCTCCATCCACTCCCGTAGCTTTGCCTTGAAGGCTTCGTATTCCGCTTGGCCTATGGTGCAGTTGTTTGAAGTTGGTAATTGGCTCGTTGTGCGAGCTACTTATGACAACAAATTTACTAATTCTTTTTTCATTTCATCATCGATGGTGCGGTAGCGGGCAAAGGCCTTGCTACCTTCTTTGTGTCCGCTCAGTGCACCGACCAGATTAGGATCCTTGACTTTCCGGTAGAGATTGCCGACAAAGGTCCGACGCGCCAGGTGCGATGAGGCGATCTCATACAACACCCGCTTCTCCTCCTCGCGGGTCGTTGGATTGATGACCGTAACCAACCGCTTCAACCCGGCCGCCTTGAAGATCCGCTTGATGGCAAGGTTGTATTTTTGTTCGGAGATGAACGGCAGCAGCTTGTCGCCGTTGCAGGCTTCATACCGGGCCAGAATCTCCGTGGCCATGGCGTTGAGCGGCACCCGCACCGTCAGCGGACGTCCCTCCTTGGTTTTACGCGGAATGTATTCGATGGCGCCGCCGATGAGATTCGATTTCGTCATCTTCAGCAGGTCGCCCACCCGGCAGCCGATCAGACATTGAAAGACAAAGATATCCCGCTGGATGGCCAACTGGGGATGGCGCTTCAGATTGGTGGCGTAGATCCGATGCAGCTCTTCGATGGTGATATAATACGGCGTCCCGTAGGTGCACTCCTCCAGCGGGAAATCGTCGAACGGCCGGTTCCGGCTCTTCTTATGGGTGTTGCACCAATAGAAGAAGGTCCGGATACGCGAGAAGCAATCCAATAACGTATTCTTTCCTCTGGGTTGCGGCGTGCGGGCTTCGGGAATGGCCTCGTATATCTCGGGATAGATGGCGCAGTAGCGGTATTCGTTCTCCAGAAAGCTCCAGATGTCCCGCAGGGTGTCGGCCGTTACCCGGTCCACATCCAGCGTGAAGTCCTCCTTTCCCATCTGGGTAGCCCGGATGTAGAGTTCATAACGCTGCAAAGCCCGCTTGATGACGCGATAGTTCTTTTTGCGAACCTCCGAAAGCCGGTGCTTCTCGAGAAACTCGTCGAACAGCGCGGTCAAGGTCGGTTTGATGGCGGATACTTGCTCCAGGTTGTACTTCTGCGGATTGTAATATTGGTCCAGCGCCTCTTTCAGCCAACCTTTCGATACCGTCTCATCGGGGCGGTTCTGATAGGCTCTCTCGATGTAGGTCTTGAGCCTGCGGGCTTCGTTGTTGTAGCGGGTGCGCATGGCCTCGTCGCAGACGACTTTGCTCTTGACCTGCTCGGCCTTGTCATCCCAAAGATTCGGATTGATCGTAAGACGGGTCGGAGCAACCAGATCGAGTTGCCGGCCGTCGCGCAGACGCGCGTAGATGGTCGCTTGGGACTCCGTGTCGTAACGGGTGACGCTCTTTTTGAGAATGAGGGTTACTTTCATGGTTCAGCAAGATCTAGGGACTTGTGACAAAGATAGAAATATTTCCCCACATTTTCCCCACACATGCTGAAAAATCTTCAATGCCCTTTTAGTGATTAAACAAACGAGTGAATATATAATACTGAAAACAAGTGAAATATGGTGAAATTTGCACATATATCTAATTATTCCGATTTAATGGAATTTACTATATTCAAATGCGGCTCCGGGTACTGAAAATAATTCCGGACAGCCAGAGGCTGTCCGGAATCATTGCGTATATGGCAGTTGGTGAGCGCGGCGCCAATGCCGATCCGATTCCTGCTGCCGGCCAGATCCGGTTCCCGTTGGCGATTCCGATTCGGGTTTCGCGGACGATCTTGTTTCTGTTTCAGCTGCCGGTCACGATCCGGTTCTCGCCGCCGGTTGCGGTCCGGCTTTCGGGATCGGTTGCGGTCCGGCCTTCGGGGCCGGGACGAGCAGCCGGATGAAGCGCTCCTCGGCCGAGTCGACCCACTCGCGGAACCCCGCGACGGGGGGATGCCTGTGGCCGAGGTAGTCGGTGAAGCGCCCCAGATCGAAGCGTCCGGCCACGATACCGGCTCCGGCCGCAGCCGCGTCGGCGGCGTTGATGCGCTGTTCGATGTGGGCGGGGATGAGCATCATGGGTTTGCCGAGGTACATCGCCTCGCAGACGGATTCAAATCCGGCCGTCGTCACGTACCCGCGGCAGCGGTGCATGCGGTCGAGGAACTCCGCGTCGTCGAGCCGGTGGAACACCAGCCCGCCCTCGGCCGGGAGTGTCTGCGGGGCACCGAACCGGTCCCAGAAGAGGTGGACGCTCCATTGCGGATGCCCGGCGCACCATTGCCGCAACTCGGCGGCGAATCCGTTGTTGACCATGTATCCGAGGACGAAGCCCTCGTCGGAGACGCTGCCGCTCAGGGCGTCGCGCCGCAGCAGGGGCGGAACGACGCGGATGTGCCGGTGCGTGTCGTCGTCCATCGGCCGGAACGAGAGCCCGAGCAGCTGCGCGCATCCGCAGGCCGTCATCCGGGCGTGGAGCCGCAGCAGAAATCCCTCCACGCCCGTGTTGCGGGCGTAGGGGTAGGCGCGGTGCCCGAGCAGGAACTGGTGGGCGATGCCCGTCATCGGGATGCGGATGCCGTACAGCCGGACGGTCAGGCTGGAGAGCAGCTCGTAGAAGTTGACGATCCGGTCGGGATGCTGCGCGGCGATCTGCTCGCGGATGATCCGCGCGCTGCGCCGGAAGCGGGCGAGGCTCCCCGGGCTGAGGTTACCCAGCAGGGTCCGCAGCATGCTGACGCTCCGGTTGCTGCGGTCGAAGGCGAAGCGCGGAGCCTCGAATTCGACGACCGGGGCGCCGATTCGCGCCCGGAAGAAGTCGGGAAGCACGCGCTGCGGACTGCGGCCCACCAGCACGCCCGTGATCTCGTGGCCGTGGCGCCGCAGCATTGCCGCCAGCGACAGGGCCTGCGTGAGGTGGCCGCGCCCCTCGCCCTGCACGATGAAGAGAAACCGCATCACCCGTTCGTTTTTTCCGCCTCGTAGCGGAGAATCTCCCAGTTGCCGTCGTAGTCCTCGGCGAGAGCCGTCAGCGATTCGACCCAGTCGCCCGAGTTCAGGTAGAGGATGTCGCCGATCATGCGCTTGTCGGCCTGATGGATGTGCCCGCAGATGACCCCCGAGCAGCCCTTCTGCGCGGCGACCTGTACCAGGTGCTGCTCGAAGTCGCTGATGTAGGAGACCGAGGCCTTGACCTTCTGCTTGATCCGCTGCGAGATCGAGTAGTAGGGCAGCCCGCGGCGGAGCCTTCGCCGGTTGTAGAGGCGGTTGAACCACATGAGCGCCGAGTAGCCCACGTCGCCCACCTTGGCGAGCCACCTCATCGACGAGGTGACGTGGTCGAAGACGTCGCCGTGCAGCACGTAGTAGCGTTTGTCGCCGCTCGTGTAGACGTACTCCTTCAGGACGCTGACGTTGGCGAACTGCAGGGGCAGGATGCGGTCCAGAAAGTCGTCGTGGTTGCCGCGCAGGTAGATGATGTGTGTGTCGTGCTGGATGTCGAGCAGGCGGCTGATGAAGTTCGTGTGGCGGCGTTTCCACTTCTCGCGGCGCCCGCGGACGAGCTCCCAGCCGTCGATGACGTCGCCGCAGAGAATCAGCGTGTCGCAGGTATGGCTTCTCAGGAAACGGTTGGCCTCCTTGGCCTTCGACCACTTCGATCCGAGGTGGATGTCGGACATGACGATGGTCTTGAAATGTCGGGTTGGTGTCATTTGTCTCTGTTTGACACCGCAAAGAAATGCCCGATGCCTTTCATTGCTGCGACAGCCGTGTGACATTGCTGCGACGGATCGAGGCGGATTGCAGCAGATTGCGGCGGATTGAGGTGCCGGGGTACGCCGGAAGCGAATCGGCTCTGTCGGTGCGCACGGGCCTTTGAACACGGGGCCTTTTCCGGGTGCGGAGGCCTCCCTGCGGCACAGGTAACCGTCCCGCTTCATGCGTTCGGAGGCAGGCCGTTCGTTGATGGCGTGGAGCACGCGCCAGGGGACTCCGGTCGAGCGGATGAGTAGCGTGCCGTTCACGCATGCCGTCTCAACGTCCGCATAACAGGCGGGCGGGTAGGTCGATCGGAGGCCGGAATCTGTTAACATGTTGGCCTCAAATACCAATGGCAGCAAAGCTGTGTTGGTTCGACCCTGTCTCCGGTACCGGTTAGATTGCTAATGATGGTGATTAAGCCCTTCCCCTCAAGTGTTGCTCAAGGGTTGATTACAAACCCAAATAATCTGCTATAGGATGCCTTAATTGTGTGGTATATGAGAATCTATCACATGGAATGTGGGTCTGTAACCATCCATGTGGTGTTGACGTCGATGATGACAAACTCTGCGAAGAGCTGGGGCTCTTTATGCCTGCCTCTTCTGAATTTTGATCGGTTTATTCGCTCTTTTTCTTCCGTGTAATGCCCATGTAAGAATTATTTTTCATAAAACGTTGATATACAATGTTAAACATTGCAAAATGTAAGGCGCTTTTACCTCGGAAAATTGAAATGAATACGCTATCTTTGAGTGAAGCAACCAGTAGCAGAATTCATGAGAAGGATTATTCTTGGAACAACCGCAATCTCCCTGCTTCTTGTCGGCTACGGATTCTTGACTTTAACGGCTCTTGGCCAGTCAGGCAATCCGGCGACTGCTTGGCAGGTCGTGGAATCCCGCAGCCGTTACTATGAGCAGGCCTGTCAGGAGATCTCCGGCATGCTTGACGGGAAGTCCCCCGTAAGTATCCGCCGTGCCGTGTTTCTTGCGGAGTGGGCCTATCTGGATGGCAACCTCGATTTTGGGGATTTCTGTCGAGGAATAGACACCGCAGTAGCCTATTTATATCGATTTCTGTCTGTAAATGAACTGGGGCGCTACAAAACCGGAAAGAACCTGGCTCTTACTGAATATTTCTTCCGGCCCTATTCGGGAAACGGATATCGGCCATTTACCTACGACTTTCAGGATACGGGAGGAGAGACCGATTTTACCAAGCAATTCGTATCCAAGGTCATGCGGACGCATACGGGGCAGTGCCGTTCCTTGCCGATGTACTACAAGGTGCTTGCAGAGACCTTCGGAGCCGAGGCCAGTATCGCCTATGCCCCGGCCCATGTCTTTATCCGGTATCGGAATGAGGATCATCTGTATCCGGAAGAGTGGGTGAACGTAGAGCTTACGACCCATCAGATCGTTCCGGAATCCTGGTACCGGGAGTATTTCGAGATCAGTGACGCCGCTATAGAAAGTAAGGTCTATCTGTCTCCGCTGACGGATCGGGAGACCGTAGCGGCTCAGCTTGCCGATCTTGCACTCGGCTATTTGAACAAATACGGGGTTTACGACGACTTTATCCGCATCTGTGCCGAGAAGTCGCTGGAGCACTACCCCCCAAATCCCAAAGCGTGTGTTTTGTTGGGCAAATCCCTCGAAGCCGCTCTTCTGAAACATCTGCAGGACAACGGATATCGGGAGGATGACTACGTGCGACAGATAATGGCCCGCTCGAAGGCCCTTTTCGAGCGCCTGAAGGCTCTTGGCTGGCAGGATATGGACGAGCAGCTGCAGAAGAAGCTCGAAGCGGGTAATGAGCAGGGGCGGCTCCGGCAGGAGAAGGCCGCAACCCCACAGACAATACCAAACCTTTAAAAACATACTATTATGAAACCGAAATTTTTGATTGCGGCAACTTGCATGATTGCCTTATTTTCAGTAAATTTGGCGTACGGGTATTATCCGGTTTCGCCATATGCCTACTGCATGGGGAATCCTATCAAGTTTGTGGATCCGAATGGCGAGGAGGTCTGGATCCATTATAATAATAATGGCACAGAAGAGAAACTATTGTATACGGGAGGAATGTCATATAAGGGAAGCAACTCTTTTGTATCCCATATGGTTGATAATCTGAATGCGGTATATTCTAATGGAGGTGACAAACTGCTGGATGTGTTGATCGCATCAAACAATGCATACGCTATGGTGGATCAGCCCCCAACAATAGAAGGTGCGGGAGCTACAATTAGGTCGCATGAAAATGGAGGGAAGGAAATATCTGCCCAAATGCTTGGTGCTACACATGACGTTAGGACTGTTGAGGGTACGGCCCATGAATTGATGCATTGTGTGCAGTATGAATATGGACAAGGCGGCCAAACAATTTTCAATGAGGTCGAGGCTTATGTTTTTGGATATGGGGTTGCTTCGAACTATGCATCAAGCAGAGGAGAAGGTTTCGGTTCGATGACTGATATGGGCATTGATGGTTCTGCTGCGGCAGTTGCCTGGCAGACATCTTTTACTGATTTGGTTAATAATGGCTATTCGAAAGCAGCAATGGTTGATGCTGTTTGTAATTTTAAAGCAGGGGCACAAGTGAATCAAAGCGGGACATATAGTACATATCCTCTGATAAAGATAAGCCCGACTCACTCGATATTATTCGACTTTTGGACGGGTAAAAAAAATAAATAAAAGCATATGAAACGAATTTTGCTATTAGGGTCCATATTGGGATGGACGTTGCAGGTGTCTGGACAGGAGGTAACTCCTCTTTTGATACCGCTTTTAGAGAATCAGAAGCTTACTCCCATCGAGATCGAAGCAGACTGTATTTGTGATACGATAAATGTTGTTTATACTGCAGGAATTTACTTCGACAAGAAATTCGGGGAGAATATTCGGATTGATGAAGCCGACCGGGTTTGCACGCGTTCTCTATATTATCGAGATGCGAAAGACGCAGGTAAATTGAAGGATATATCTGATTATGGTAATGAAACCAGATCGGAATTAGAAAACTGTATTTATGAAACCTGCACCCGAAAGTTTCTGGTATGGTTAAAACGGCAACCGTATAGTGATATGTCTGGTGTGGAAAGATTTTATGGTCACAATGCGTTTTCCAGTATGTATAGTAGAGTCCGGCTGGTGCCCAGGAATACGAATCGAGCGGTTGACTGCCTGGATTCCGGGGCGGTTAATGAGAATCCCGCCTCGTCTGTACAGAAAGACCCCACTCTTTTGGCACCGCTTTCATCGGGCCACACGTACACACCCTTTGAGATCGAAGCAGATTGTATCCGTGATACGATAAAGGCGTATTATATGGCAGCTGTTCTATTCGGAGAGGACGCCCGGATTGACGAAGCCAGCGTCGTCCGCTCGCAGTCGATATACTATGAGGATACAGGTGAATGGAAGTCCCAGTTCGAGAATGAGACCGTATCGGAATTGGAAAACCGTATTTATGAAGCCTGCTCCCGAAAATATCGGGAATGGTCAAAACAACTGTCGTGTAGTGACAGGGATGATGTGACAAGATTTGGGGGCTATGGGATCATTTGGGGGTGTGATGTTTGGTTGGTTCCCAAGAAGACGAACTGAACGTCGTGCCGTCCGGAATCCGGAACAGATAATGAGAATCGAACCTCGGCGTTGAAACCGGCCCTACTGTTATGAGCCCGACAGGTTTGATTGCGGCGATTTGCATGGTCGCCTTATTTTCAGTAGATTTGGCATGCGGGGATTATTTGTTTCCGCCGTGTGGCTACTGCATGGGAAATCCCATCAGGTTTGTTGATCCGGACGGGAACAAATTAAGAGTTGCAAATAATGCGTCTGGAGTCATGTATAACCTGGGGAAGATTGTTGCTACACATAAAGGTAGGATGGTTGTAGATCGAATGATAACCCCTGCCAAAACATACACCCTTGATGGGACTTTTTGGACGATGAGTTCTTCTTATTACGATTATAAAAGCCGAACAATTTCATATGTCAGGAATCCTTGGCGTTCAAAGGTAGATGGAGGTTCACTTTCAAGCGCAATAGCAATGGGTCATGAACTGTTTCATGGTTTTCAGGATGTATCGGTAAGATAAGACGATATAACGGTGTAATAAAAGGAGTTATTTTTCTTGAAGAAGCAGCAGTGGGCTTTGCCAATTATTTACGCTCATCCTGGGACGAAGGTCCAATAAGATCCGAATACGGTGGTCTCCCTAATTTTACTCCCTTCTTTTTCCCTGATGATGCAAAAATATCCGGGTTCACAAAAATAGATTCCAGTCAAGACGGGAACAAAGCTGGATTTAGTTATGTCAGCACCTCGGGTGATATATCAGCAACATTTTACATAGAAGTTTATAAAGATCAAAATATATTCGACAATGAGGAAGACTACCGAAATGCAGTGCCCGACCGGCAGGAAGACGCGTATCTTTATCCGATGCGTCATTGTGCTGTCCTGTGTGTATATACTGGCAGATCCGATTGACCGCTATTTTCAGGAAGGTGTTTTGGGTCTGGTCGGTTATAAATCGTATCTATACTCGGCACAGGATCTGTTTTTTGCGCTGTGCGCCGTTGTCGGATTGTCGAATCTTGCACGGTATCCCTTGTTGGGATGGATCCTGGCAAATATCGCAGCGGCAGGATTTCTGCTGTTTCCGGTCTATTGTCTTATTGCGGGTGTGATGTTCCGGTCCAATGTTCTGGATTTATCATGCATCATGCCTGTTGTCTTCTTTATCCTTTTGTTTGTCATCAACAAAAAGGAGCGCCGGCCGGAGAGGTGGTATGTTTATCTGCCAGTCATCTTCCTGCTGATTCTGGGCGAAATCCTGTGTGTCGTATATGCCGTTCGGAACTTTCTTCCGATCGGTTGATTGGGCATACGGGTATCATCCGTTTTCGCCGTATGCCTGCTGCATGGGAAATCCCATCAGGTTCGTTGACCCGAACGGGAGAGAAGGTGCCCCTCCCCAACAATAAAGGTGCGGGAGCTGTATTCCGTCCGTATGAAAAAATATTAGCCCAAACATTTTTGGCGCCAAACATGACGCTACGACCGTTGAGTGTACTCGCTCGATGTTATCAGGCTTTTGGGCGGGTAAAAAAATAAATAAAAGCATATGAAACGAATTTTGCTATTAGGGTCCATATTGGGATGGACGTTGCAGGTGTCTGGACAGGAGGTAACTCCTCTTTTGATACCGCTTTTAGAGAATCAGAAGCTTACTCCCATCGAGATCGAAGCAGACTGTATTTGTGATACGATAAATGTTGTTTATACTGCAGGAATTTACTTCGACAAGAAATTCGGGGAGAATATTCGGATTGATGAAGCCGACCGGGTTTGCACGCGTTCTCTATATTATCGAGATGCGAAAGACGCAGGTAAATTGAAGGATATATCTGATTATGGTAATGAAACCAGATCGGAATTAGAAAACTGTATTTATGAAACCTGCACCCGAAAGTTTCTGGTATGGTTAAAACGGCAACCGTATAGTGATATGTCTGGTGTGGAAAGATTTTATGGTCACAATGCGTTTTCCAGTATGTATAGTAGAGTCCGGCTGGTGCCCAGGAATACGAATCGAGCGGTTGACTGCCTGGATTCCGGGGCGGTTAATGAGAATCCCGCCTCGTCTGTACAGAAAGACCCCACTCTTTTGGCACCGCTTTCATCGGGCCACACGTACACACCCTTTGAGATCGAAGCAGATTGTATCCGTGATACGATAAAGGCGTATTATATGGCAGCTGTTCTATTCGGAGAGGACGCCCGGATTGACGAAGCCAGCGTCGTCCGCTCGCAGTCGATATACTATGAGGATACAGGTGAATGGAAGTCCCAGTTCGAGAATGAGACCGTATCGGAATTGGAAAACCGTATTTATGAAGCCTGCTCCCGAAAATATCGGGAATGGTCAAAACAACTGTCGTGTAGTGACAGGGATGATGTGACAAGATTTGGGGGCTATGGGATCATTTGGGGGTGTGATGTTTGGTTGGTTCCCAAGAAGACGAACTGAACGTCGTGCCGTCCGGAATCCGGAACAGGTGATGAGAATCGAACCTCGGCGCTGAAACAGGTCCTACTGTTATGAGCCCGACAGGTTTGATTGCGGCGATTTGCATGATTGCCTTATTTTCAGTAGATTTGGTATGCGGTATCATCCGTTTTCGCTGTATGCCTGCTGTGGTAATAATCCCATTCGATTCGTGGATCCAGACGGGATGAAATGGAAGGAAAGAGAAGATAAGGAAATTGCCCAACAGATGCAAACTGCAATTGCTTTTAAACAAAATCGGTTGCGAAGGAAAGAAGTAAAAATAAATAAAAAAATAGAGAAGATAGAACGGAATACAAAGTTTGATAATGCAAAGAAGACAGCTCAAATTGCTGAATATGAAAAGCAGCTAATTGCTATTTCAATAGAGCAAAATAATTTATCTGATTTGAGCGCAGGTATCGACGAAATTGGAGCATCCGACGCCATGTTCACATTCAAAACAGAAACGGTTAATGGTGCAGGCTATGTCGGGACAGAGGTAAAATGTTCGATGGTTAAAAGGATTGCAAGGCGAGGATAACACCTTTTGGTATAGATGATATGGCCAATTATCGATTTTTATTATTATTTGCACTCCTGTTCTGCTCCTCCTGTTCGATGTCCAGAAGTGTCATTGGGCGCTACGAGGCTCATAGCCCATTGGCTTCGATCGGTTTGACGATTGCTGCCGACAGCTCGTTTGACTACAAATTCACGGGTGAAGGAACCGGCCGTAAGAGATGGTCCTGCGGAGCATGGAGACCTGCGGGGACCAACAAGCTGTTTTTGTCCTCCATCCATCACAACCGGCTGCCGATCCATATAGAAGAGCAGACGGCTGCCGGGGAGGGAATTGTCATTCACCTTCCCCAGGATGCTGCCTGGGAGACAAATGCGATTATACGAATCAACGATTGTTCGTTTGCAATTCCCAAAGATCGGACGACGTTTTCGCTGCCATTCTTCCGGAAAGTCGAAACCATTTCGATAGCCGTTTACCTCGATGATCGAATCCTCCGTGAGCAGGCCTCTTATACCTGTATCGAGACGGAATCCTATCCAGTGAAGGATCCGTCCAGCAATGTCTTTCACATTACGTTCCCCATGAAACAATCGGCAGACCTGTTTCGTTGCTTCGACCTGGCGGAATTCAATGATACGGTTACTGTCAGGCGCAATAAACTGAAGATGGGTCAAACCGTATTGAAACGGGTGAAATGACTTTCATTGACGGGACCGGCCTGACCCTTTTGGAGAACCATTCGGCTCCGGGTACATGGCAAAGAGCGGGTTATCCGGCATTCAAACAGCCCTCTCCTTTTTCTTGTTTTGATTGTGCCCGGTTTGTTCCCGGCGAATCTGTGCAATCCCGTGCTGCGGTTCCGTGCGACAACTTCGCAGGAGCCATCGGTTGCCCTTTACCTCGTAGCCGGGTTTGTCGCACAACCAATCGCGCAACCTGGCAAATCCGGCAGGCCTGCCTTCGCCGGTTTCAAAAGTCGGGCAGCGGAGGATAACGGAACGGATAAATTTATAATTTTGCGCCGTTTGAAATACGTTATCGCATCTATGGCTGACACGCACAAAATCAATCGGGTCGAGGTCCGCAACCTTCAGATGGAAGACTACGCGCAGCTGGCGCAGTCCTTTACCCGCGTCTACGCGGACAAGGATGTCTTCTGGACCCGCGAGCAGATTCACAAGCTGGTCGAGATCTTCCCCGAGGGGCAGATCGTCACGGTCGTCGACGACCGGATCGTCGGATGCGCCCTCTCGATCATCGTCGACTACGACATGGTCAAGGGCGACCACACCTATGCGAAGGTGACCGGCAACGAGACCTTCTCGACGCACAATCCCGCCGGCAACATCCTCTACGGCATCGAGGTCTTCATCCACCCCGACTACCGCGGCCTGCGGCTGGCCCGACGCATGTACGACTACCGCAAGGAGCTGTGCGAGAAGCTCAACCTGAAGGCCATCATGTTCGGCGGGCGCATCCCGAACTACTACAAGTATGCCGACCGCATGCGTCCGAAGGAGTATATCGAGAAGGTCCGTTCGCGCGAAATCTACGATCCGGTGCTGACCTTCCAGCTCTCGAACGACTTTCACGTGCGGCGCGTGATGCCCAACTACCTGCCCAACGACGAGGAGTCGTGCCACTGCGCGACGCTGCTGCAGTGGGACAATATCTACTACCAGCCGCCCACGCAGGAGTATGTCGACAAGAAGACCACCGTGCGCGTCGGACTGGTGCAGTGGCAGATGCGTACCTACAAGACGCTCGACGACGTGTTCGAGCAGGTCGAGTTCTTCGTCGACGCCGTGTCGGACTACAAGAGCGACTTCGTGCTCTTCCCCGAATACTTCAACGCCCCGCTCATGGCGCGCTTCAACAACCTCGGCGAGGCGCAGTCGATCCGCGGCCTGGCACAGTATACGGAGGAGATCCGCGACCGCTTCGTCGAGCTGGCCATCAGCTACAACATCAACATCATCACCGGCAGCATGCCCTACATCAAGAGCGACGGCGCGCTCTACAACGTGGGCTTCCTCTGCCGCCGCGACGGTACCTACGACATGTACGAGAAGGTGCACGTCACGCCCGACGAGGTGAAGAGCTGGGGCTTGAGCGGCGGACGCCTGGTGCAGACCTTCGATACGGACTGCGCGCGCATCGGCGTGCTGATCTGTTACGACGTGGAGTTCCCCGAGCTGTCGCGCATCATGGCCGACCAGGGGATGCAGATTCTCTTCGTCCCCTTCCTGACTGACACGCAGAACGGCTATTCGCGCGTGCGGGTCTGCGCCCAGGCCCGGGCCATCGAGAACGAGTGCTTCGTGGCGATCGCCGGCAGCGTGGGCAATCTGCCGAGGGTCCATAACATGGATATCCAGTATGCGCAGTCGGGCGTCTTCACGCCGTGCGACTTCGCCTTCCCGACCGACGGCAAGCGGGCCGAGGCTACGCCCAATACGGAGATGATCCTCATCTCGGACGTCGACCTGAACCTGCTCAGCGAGCTGCACACTTACGGCAGTGTTCGCAACCTGCGCGATCGCCGGAACGACCTCTACGAGTTGCGGATCAAGAAGTAAACCGACGGCGAGCGGCGGGGACCGCCTTCCGGCGAGCGGCGGCGTGCAGAAGTCCGTCCGCCGGGGCGTCGTTTGTGTGCGTCGGGGTCGATGCGGCTCCTTCGGCGGCGACCCTTCGGCGTGCGGCGCGCGCGAGGCGCAGCAATACAAGCAGCAATACGGACAACAGCATGGTGCTCTTCGTCGGCTTCGTTTCGGACGACCGACGGAGCGGCGTACTCTTCTTCGCGGCGGATCATAGCGTCAGGCGCAGCCGGATTTCGGTATAGACACTCCCCGCGCGGATGCAGGCCGCATACTGCTTGCCGGCCGCGGCGGCGGGGTCGAGTATGCGCACGGTCACTTCGTCGGCGCCGGATACGAACTGCAGCCGGTCACCCCGCAGCGCCATGAACTCATGGTCGCCCGAACCCTTCAGCGGCACGGTCACGCTCCGTTCGCCCGCGAGGGCCACGTCGTAGGTCCGGTTCCACTGCGGCAGGTCGTCGGTCTCGACACGGTGCGTCGTGAACTGCAACCGGGCGCCGACCACCGCCCCGTCGCGGTGAATCCACTCCGGAACATAGGCCTTGACATACTCCGCGGAGCTGGCCAGCGCCCAGCTTCCTGAGGGGAACTGTGCCAGCGAAATATCCTTGCAGATGAAGTAGCCGTGTCCGGGCTCCACTGCCGTGCGCGCCATCATTCGGTCGGGGGCCGGCAAGCCCATCGCTTCGGGCCCTGTTACGGGTCCCGAAGCGATGAATGAGTAGCGGTTGCCGCCGACCAGTTCGTGTGCTGCGTTGAGGTAGACCGCTCCGCCGAAGAGCGTCTGGCCGTTCAGCTCGTCATAGAGATCGAGCGAGGCGACCTCCGACGATCCCGGCCCTGCTACTCCGGGTTTGCCTGGGGCTCCGGGGAGTCCGGGTCTGCCGGGAAGTCCCGGATTGCCGGGTCTTCCGGGTTTTCCGGGGTTACCGGGATTTCCGGGCTTGCCCGGATCACCGGGCTTACCGGGCTTCCCGGGATCACCGGGTTTGCCGGGCTTTCCGGGGTCCGGTTTGGCGGGGTCCTCGGGTTTGGCCGGATCCTCGGGCTTGGCGGGGTCCTCGGGCATTCCCGGACCGTTCTCGAGCTTGATTTCGACCCGCAGGCGCTGCGATGCCGCAACCGTCCGCGAAGCGCTCCAGATATGGAAGTTCTCCTTGCCGCTGCCCTTCTGTACGACGAAGGTCAGCTGACGTGAGCCCTGTTTGAACCACTTGGCGTCGGGAAGGCGGAAGACGACCTGTCCCTTCTTGTCGGTGAGTTCGGTGCGCTGCGGCGACGTGAGGTTGTCTTTCTGGAATTTCGCGTAGGAGGATTCATCGTAGAGCTTGACGGGTACGCCGGCAGCCGGTGCGCCCTTCGCATCGACTACCGTGACCTGCACGACAGCCGCTTTCGGTGCGGGATGGGAATCCTCCTTCTTGTTGCAGGCTGCGAGGGCAAAGGTCCCTACGAACAGCAGGGTAAGAAGACTTTTCGTTTGCATGATTTCAGATCGTTTTTTGTGTGATACGGTCCTCCCCGCGAGCCCCGGCCGGGTGTCGCTCGGAGGGGTTTTCCGGTTGCAAAGTTAGATCGGCCGGGCCGTTCCGGGGTTCTCTTTTGCGGCCCAGGATTTAACACTTGTCAAAAATGTGATCTGAAAATCAGTGTGTTGCAAATTACTCCGCGTCCGATTTCTGACAGGGGTCTGACTTTTGCTCGAGCAGTGCGATGAAAAGCTCCCGCTCGGGCGATTCGGAGTTGCGGATGCGTGTCTTGAGCCGCGACTTGCGGGCGTAGATGTTGGCGACGCTGTCGTGCATGAAGAGGCTGATGACCTGCGGTGAGAATCCGCCGAAGATGTAGCACAGCAGCCGGATGTCGGCCTGCTTCATGCCCGGGAAGTCGTGCCGCAGTTTCCACATGGCGTTGTCGTGGACGATGTCGACGATGCGTTCGAGCTCGGGCAGCATCTCGCCGTCGGCGGCGAATCCGTCGATGAGCCGCTTCACCTGCCGCGTCATGGCGGCCTGTCCCGAGGCGGTGTTCTCGCGTTCGTAGAGGGTCTTGCCGAGCCGGTCCACGATGTCGAAGCGGGTGGCGAGAATCCCCTTCATCCGGTTTTCGGCGCGGAGCGTCTGTTCCGTCTGCCGGACCAGCTCGCGATACTTCTCGCGCACCTCCCCGGCCAGCAGCAGCTCGCGTTCGTAGCGTTCGCGCTGGAGCCGCATCCGCTGGCGGACGAGCAGCACTCCGGCGGCGACAACGAGCAGGAGGATCACGGCGGCGGCTGCTTCGCCGATGCGGCGGCTCCGCATCCGGTAGTCGGCAAAGGCCGTCCGTTCGCGGAAATACTCCTTCTCGATCATCCCGGCGGAGGTTTGCAGCGTCGCCCGCGTCAGCGAGTCGTTCAGGAAGATGAAGCGGTGAATCATCCGGGCCGCCTCGCGGTAGCATCCAGCCTGCGTCTCGATGCGGTAGGCCGTGTAGAGCTCGATGGGCCGCTCCTCGCTGCGGGTCGTGCGCCCGATGGCCAGTGCCAGCGTGCGGCGGGCGCTGTCGGGCCGCTGCCGGAGCAGCTGCACCTGCGCGAGCGTGCGGAGCCCCGTGGCGGTCGTGTCGCCGCGCACCGAGCGGTCGATGCGCTGCAGCAGCTCATCCGGAATCCGCTCCCGGTCCGATACGGTATAGAGGGTGGCGAAGCAGGCCAGACAGCGTCCGGCGAGCGCCTCGTCCTGCAGTTCGTCGGCCAGGTCAAGCGCCAGTGTGCAGTCGCGGCGCGCCCGCTCGGGATCGCGCATCCGCAGGGCCGACGAGGTCATGCCGAGCAGCGCCTCGACCGTCTGTCGCGGCCGCTCCGAGCGCATGAAGAGGTTGCGCGCCTCACGGAAGCGGCGGTAGGCTCCGGCGAAGTCGAGTTCGGCGTAGTGCACTTCGCCGATCCGCAGGCAGAGCAACCCCCGGTAGTAGGGCTCGTCGACCCGGAGCAGCTCCTCCTCGACCTCGAGAAAGAGCCGCAGGGCCCCCGGCTTGTCGCCCCGGCGCAGGCGGCTGCGCCCCTGGTAGTAGCGGGTCCGGCAGCGGTTGCGGATCTCGTCGGGGCGGTTGCGGTAGTAGTCCCAGGCGGCGTCGAGCAGCGAGTCGGTCTCCGCATCGCTGCCCGCACGCGCGCAGGCCTCCGCCGTGAGCAGGGCGTACCGGGCCTTGAGGGCCCGGCTGCCGAGCCGCTCCGCCGGGAGCTGCCGCAGCAGTTGCAGCGCGCTGTCGGGCCGTTCGGCGAGAAGCGCCTCCGCCTGCGCGAGAAGCGCCGTCGTGCGGGGGTGGTCCGAGCAGCCGCAAAGCGTGGCGGCGAGGAGCAGCAGGGCTCCGCAGATGAGTCGTTTCATGGAGTGAGGAGTTGGGTGTTGGTGGAATCGGGTGGTTGGCTGCCGCGGTCAAAGCTCCGTGTAGAGGTCGAACTGATGGAGCAGCGTGGCGACGATACATAGGGCGATGATCGTGCCGAGCAGGGCCAGCAGCGCGTTCAGCACGCGCGGCGAGGGTTTGCCCGGCCGGCCGCTCCGTTCGGCGACGTACTCGCGGAAGAAGACGAACAGGGCCGGCACGACGCTGCCGGCCAGCAGGTAGTCCTCCGGAATACCGAAGTAGTAGACTTTCGACAGCCCGATCAGGGCCCAGTGGCAGAGGAACATCGCCAGCACGATGTTGACCCGCTCCGAGAAGGCGAGCATCAGCCCCACGGTGAAGACCGCCACCGAGCAGGGCATCACCGGCGAGGTCATCATCGGGAACGAGCGGCCGAGCAGCAGCGAGACCACCGGGTAGACGAGCGGCATGAGCATGAGCGGCAGGGCGAAGTGCGGATGGTGCCCCGTGCGGGCGAGCGAGGCGTTGCGTGCGACGAGGTCGTAGATCCAGATGCCGCCCATGATGGCCCAGAAGAGCGCCAGCATGTCGTTGTGCTGCCGCTGTCCGCAGTAGACAAGGTAGTAGACGCCCGCGATCCAGAAGTTGAGCCCCGCCATGTAGAGCTTCATGGCGATGCGCACGCCGCGCGAGGGGCGCAGCCGCAGCAGGACGACGAGCAGGGCGCCGGCCAGCGTCCAGACGATCTGCACGGGCCAGGTCCCCTCGTTGTAGGCTGCTATCGTATTCCAGAAGGTCTCCATGGCGATGTCAGCGGTCGGAGCCGGGGCGGCGGCGTCGCGTGAGCGAGAAGGCCCGGCGGTTGAAGATGAAGATCGGCAGCGTGGCCCCCGCGGCCAGCAGGGCGATGACGCTCAGCGAGACGGTGGCGTTGAGGAAGAACTGCTGCATGTACTGGAGCCCCTGCCCGGGGTCGTTGAGCGACTGCAGGAACATGATGAGCGAGAAGACCGTCTTGTAGGCGTAGATGCCCGGCACCATCGGCAGCAGCGCCGGGATGTAGAGCACCGTCATCGGGCAGCGGATGCCGCGTCCGAGCCAGAGGCTTCCCATGCCGATCGTGACGGCGGCGGCGAGCGACGCCGTGGCGATGTCCACGCCGGCGTAGTTCATCAGCGAGAAGCGCAGGGCGTGGCCCGCGGCAGCGAGCAGCGCGATGCGGGGGAAGGCCCGCATCGGCGGATCGGAGATGGCGCCGAAGCCGACGGCGGCCACGGCGGCGAAGAGTCCGTCGAGCAGGATGTCCAAAGCGATCATAGCAGGCTGTCCTTTACCATCAGCAGGGTGGCCGCCAGCCCCACGGCAATGCAGATGATGAGCAGCAGGGCGTTGATCAGGCGGCTGAACCCGATCAGGATGTGTCCCTCGACGATGTCGATGACGCCGTTGATGAGCGGTACGCCCGGCACCAGGAAGAGCGGGCTCGTGGCCAGGGCGATCTCGGCCGTGCAGTCGAAGCGCAGCGCCGCCGAGGCGCAGAGCGAGGCCGTGAAGGCCGCGCCGATGAAGATCAGGAAGTGGTTGACGCCGTGGGCCTGCATGCGCTGCTTGACGGCGTAGCCGACGAGCGTTGCGGTGAAGACGATGCCGATGGCTGTCCAGTCGCCGCCGAACAGGCGGCAGAACGAGGCGTTGGCCAGTCCCACGGTCAGCAGCACGAAGATCGGGTCGATGCGCGGCTTGTCGATCAGCTCCCCGAAGCGGCGGCGCACCTCCGCGAGGGGCAGCCCCTCGTCGAGGGCGTCCCAGCTCAGGGCGCTCAGGTCGGAGTTGCGCTCGAAGCTGACGGGCAGCGCCGGAATCCGCACCACGCGGGTGACGGCCTCGCCGCTCGCCTCGTCGCGCACGGTGAGGATCGTGCTGCGCTGGAAGCTCGAGAGCTGGACGTCGACCCCCTGCGAGGTGCCGATGCGCTGCGAGTTGCGGATCACGCGCGAGGTATGCACGCCCGATCCGAGCAGGTAGGTCGCGTACTCGGCAATGAAATCAAGCGTTTCGATCAACTCGTGTCTGGTCTTCATGACGGCACAAAAATAGGATTTTTCCGGCGAAGCGCACACGGCGCCGCCGAAAAAATCTATGTACGGCGCCGGAAACGCTCCGTGATGTCGTGCAGCGTCCCGTCGTCCGACCTCCGGTAGAGGCGCTGGTTGGTCGTCGGGGCGGTCAGCGGCCCGAGCCGTTCGACCCACGGCCCGAGCTTCACGTAGTCGAAGGCCGCGGCGTCGAACCCTTCGGGCAGGTCGGCCCGTCCGGAGTACCACGCCGTGCGCAGCGCCGTCCGCTCCTGCCGCACGAGACGCGCCAGACGGGCGATCTCATGCGGCGAGGCATCCCCGCCCATGAAGCAGACGCACGTTACGGACTTTCCGTAGCGGCCGAGCAGGGCGCGCAGCTCCGCGTCGTCGAGCGGACGCCCCGTGTCGCGCTGCAGGTGGGGGCTGTGGCACCCCGGGCAGCGGTTTGGGCAGCCCGTGATGTTGATCGCCAGGGTCGTCTCGTCGGGAATCTCCGCGAAGACCACGTCGAAGTTATGATAGCGCACCATCCTCTGCGGGGGTCATGTGTCCGTAGTAGCGGCGCGCGGCCTCCTGCTGGCGCGCCGCCGAGAAGTTCGACACGCGTTTCATGTAGCCGATCACGCGCGTGAGGTAGTCGACGTTGGCCGAGTGGCACGCGGGGCACTCCTTCAGGTAGCGCTTGTCGATGTGTCCGCACGCGTTGCAGACCGTGTTCGGGATGTTGAACGTGAAGTAGTTGCATCCTTCGGCTGCCGCTACGCGCAGCAGCTGCCGGTACTGCTCCTTCGAGAGGTGCTCCTCGAGGTTCATGTGCAGGGCCGAGCCGCCGGTCAGATGCTCGATGTAGCGGCGCCCGTGCAGGCGGAACTTGTCGATGACGTTCAGCGACGGGTCCTCGACGACGTAGAAGTAGGAGTTGTAGCAGTCGCGCGGCACGGCGTAGCCGTCCTCGCGGTCCCACTTGGCATGCTTCACGCCGACGTTCTCCGCGGGGATCATCTCGCAGTTGAACATCACCTCGCGCGTGCGGTAGCGGCGGTTGTACTGCTCGACGAGCCCCAGCACCTCCTGCACGAAGCGGGCGTAGTCGTCGTTGTCGTCGATCTTCAGCCCGAGGAACTCGGCCGCCTCGACCAGTCCGTTGACGCCGATGGTGAGGTACTGCCGCGCGAGGTTGATGTACCCGGCGTCGAAGAGCGGCAGCATCCCCTTGCGCTGCAACTCCTTGAGGTTCTCGTTGTAGGCCAGCTGTACCTTGTGCACCAGGTCGGTGATCTCGCCCAGGAAGGTGAGGTAGTGCATGCCGTTCTTCACGGCGTACTGCACGCAGCGGTTGAGGTTGATCGTCAGCACGCTCTTCGAGCCGGTCGAGACGCCGCCGGCGCCGAGCGTGTAGCTGAATCCGTTGTCCTGGATCTCGTTGCGCAGGCGGCAGCACGACGAGAGCGAGTCGGCGTTGTCGCTGATGTAGGTGAAGAACGAGTGCCCCTCGGCATACATCTCGGCCGTGAAGTCGCCCCACTCGCGGTCCATGACGTCGCCGTCGCGCGTGAGCAGCGCCATCGTCTCGACGGGGAAGGTCAGCACCGTACGCGTGCGCTCGCGGTTGAACCACCGCATGAAGCGCTTCTGGAGCCACGAGAGCGACTCCCAGCGGGGGCGCGAGCCGTCCGGGAAGACGAACTCCCCGAAGAGGCTCTCGAAGTAGTAACGGTCGTAGTAGGCGACGTTCCAGAAGACGGCCTGGAAGTTGCGCGCGCCGGTGGGCTGGTTGATCGAGTAGACGATCTGCTCGAAGCAGTCGGTGATGACCTTGTCGATCGTGCGGCGTTTGGACGAGAGGTCGACGACGCGGTCGGCGTGCAGGTAGTAGTCCTCGCCGTACTCCTGCTCGATGAAGTAGTTCATGTACATGAGGAACTCGGGTGTGGCGCACGCGCCCGAGAGCATCGACGAGACGATGAAGACCATGTTGACGAAGCCGCCGCAGAACGACTTGAGGTTGGTCGGGCGCGTCGAGTTGCCGCCGATCGAGATCGTGCCGCCGAGCAGCCACGGGTACATCGTGATCGAGGCGCAGTAGTTGGCCATCGAGGTCTCGTCGTTCTTGTAGATGAAGTGGTTGCGCAGAAGGTAGAGGTAGCGGTCCGCGAGCTCCTTGCCGTACATCTCCTTCAGACGGTCGGTCAGCAGGCGGCGGTTCAGGCGGATGAAGTTCTGCTTGGGCAGCTCGCCGATGAGCGTGGCGATGTTCTTGTTCTCGACGTTGGCGTTGGCGTCGTACTTCGAGCCCGTCGCGGGGTTCGAGGCGTCGCAGTAGTCGGTCAGGAAGCGCAGCTTCTCGCGCTCCTCGCGCTCCTCGGTGTGGCGCTGGCGGTAGAGCATGTAGCTCTTCGCCACGGCGAAGTAGCGCTCGGCCATGAGGGCCACCTCCACCTGGTTCTGAATCTCCTCGACGGACATGCCGTCGGCGACGTGCACGCGGCTCAATACGGCCGTGAGGTCGTCGTCCGTGGCGTAGCCGCCGACCGACAGAAAGGCCTTGCTGACGGCCCGTTTGATCTTCTCGACGGAGAACGCCTCGCGTTTGCCGTCGCGCTTGACGATGTAAAGTTCCGAAATGCCCATGGTCATCCCTTTTTTATGGTTGTACGTTCCGGGGCGGAGCATCCGCCCTCCGGTCCGTCGGCGGATCGGAAGGTGGCTCTTCCCGATAAAAATATGTGTTGCAAATCAAACAGTTCCGGATTGCCCCATATCCCGAGGGCAGGTGTCCGTGTATGGCAGGGCAGGTCTTCTGACTTGCTCCCGCTGCGCGCCTTCCCGTCCCGGGGGACAGTGGCATGTTGAGATTGCGCAGCCCGCATGGAGCTCACAGCTACGGGAATAGTCCCTGATTCGCACAGGCGTTCCCTTTTGATCCCGTGCCGGCAGCCGCCGGCGGGGAACCTTGCCGTGACAAAGATAGGGAGAGTTTGCGGATCGGCAAGCCGCGGCGCGGTTTTTTAATGAACAAATTGTAAACAGCGCCCCGCCGCGCGGTTTGGCGGGCGCCGCGCGCGCAAATTGTGATAAATTTTCGTATCTTTGGCCGCAGCTATGGAGCGTTTTGTCCGAAAAAGATTTCCGCGGCTCGGAGCCGATGCGCTGGTGGCCGTGTGGCTGGGCGTGTGGTGGGTGTGCAACCTGCTGCAGGCCGGTCTGACGGAGCTGGCCAACGACGAGGCCTACTACCACATGTTCGCCGAGCGGCTTGCGTGGGGATACTTCGACCATCCCCCGATGACGGCGCTGCTCGTGCGTCTGGGCGGTCTGGTGGCGGGCGGCGAGTTGGGCGTGCGCCTCTTCTTCACGCTGCTGCAGCCGCTCTACCTCTATGTTTTCTGGCGGCTCGTCCGCCCGGCGGAGGCCACGCGCCGCGATGCGGCGCTCTACGTCGTGCTGTCGGCCGCGACGCTCATCCTCGAGCTCTACGGCTTCATCGCCGTGCCCGACGGGCCGCTGATGATGACCGCGGCACTCTTCCTTTGGACGTTCCGCAACTTCGCCGAGCGGCGGCCCCTGGCCTGGCTCTGGATGGGCGTGGCGATGGCCGCGATGGCCTACAGCAAATACCACGGGGCGCTGGTGGTGATCTTCTGCCTGGCGGCCAATCCGCGCCTGCTGCTGCGCCCCGGGCTCTACGCCTCCGGCGCCGTGGCCCTCGTGCTCCTCGTCCCGCACCTGCTCTGGCAGTACGAACACGACTGGGCGTCGTTCGCCTACCACCTCGCGGGACGCAACTCGGTCTTCCGCCCCAACTACCCCGTGGAGTTCCTGCTCAACGTGCTGGTGGTCTTCAACCCCCTCTTCGTGCCGCTCTATGTTCAGGCCTGGCGCAAGACCCGGCCGCAGAACGCCCTGCAGCGGGCGCTGAAGCTGCTGCCGCCCGCCTTCATCGGCTTCTTCCTCCTCTCGTCGCTGCGCGGCTACGTGCAGCCGCAGTGGATCATCGTCGCGACGTTCGGTCTGCTGTGGGTGCTCTTCGACTATGCCCGCCGCCACCCCCGCACGCGCCGCTACCTGATGCGGGCCGGCGGCGTGACGATCGTCCTCGTGGCGCTCGTGCGGCTGGAGATGATCTTCAACCCGCTGCACATCCGCTTCGAGGTCTTCGACAACGCTGCGAGCTACGGCGAGATCGCCCGCGTGGCCGACGGCCGCCCGGTCGTCTTCCGCCACGGGTATGCCGTGGCGGCCAAGTACCGCTTCTATACGGGCGGCGAGGCCTACTGCCAGCCCAACATCCGCTACCGCACGCACCAGTGGCAGTTCCGCGACGACGATGACCGCTTCGCCGGACGCGAGGTGCTCGTCGAGACCGCGGCGCGCACGGCCTCCGACACGACGTTGTCCGTGCGGAGCGTCGCGCTGGCCAACGGACGGCGCTTCACGTGGCTTGTCGACAGCTGCTACCTCCCGACGCGCCGCGTCGGGATCGCCTGCGAGGGGCTGCCCGCACGGGTTGCGCCGGGCGAGGAGTTGACGCTCACGCTGCGTCTGGAGAACCCCTATGACTATGACATCCGGGTCGACGGCCGCCCCCTTTCGCTCGTCATGCTGTGGAAGCACGGCCGCTTCCGCGTCGAGGAGTTCCCCGTGGAGGCGGCGCCCTTCACCCTTCCGGCCCGCGGCCATCTGACGCTGGAGGTGCCCCTGCGCGTCCCCGACGAGCTCGCCGGCACGGATTTCGACGCCGGCTTCGCCCTGCGCCGCGAGGGCTATGTCAACTGGTTCAACGGTAAACCCCTCCGTGTGGAGGTCGCACATCTATGATCGAACAGTTCCTCAAATTCTGCCTCGTGGGCGGGTCGGGCGTCTTCGTCGACTTCGGCATCACGTACCTCTGCAAGGAGTGGCTGCGCCTGAACAAGTATGTGGCCAATTCGCTGGGCTTTCTGTGCGCCGCGACGTCGAACTACGTGCTCAACCGCCTGTGGACCTTCGGTAGCACCGATCCGCACGTCGCCGTCCAGTACATGCGCTTTCTGGGCATTTCGGCCGTGGGCCTTGCGATCAACAACCTGACGATCTACGTGCTGCACGGCCGCTTCCGGCTCAACTTCTATCTGGCCAAGCTCTTCGCCATCGGGGTGGTGACCTTCTGGAACTTCTTCATGAACTACTTTTTCAACTTCTGATCCGCGCCCCGGCGGCGGACGGTTGCAAAACAGACGCGCGGGCAGGAGCGATCTCCTGCCCGCGCGGATTTTTCCGGGACGGCGTGTCGGATTACCGGCGGCCGCGGATTCGGCGCAGCGGAAGCCCGAGGACTCCGAAGAAGGCTTCGCCGAAGATGCCGCCCGACATCTTCGAGGCCCCCTCGCGGCGCTCGGTGAAGATGATCGAGACTTCGCGCAGCTTCATGCCCAGCTTCCAGGCCGTATATTTCATCTCGATCTGAAATCCGTAGCCCTTCATGCGGATGCGGTCCAGGTCGATCGTCTCGAGCGCCCGGCGCGAGTAGCAGACGAAGCCGGCCGTGGCGTCGCGCAGCGGCATGCGCGTGACCAGCCGCACGTACATCGAGGCGAAATAGGACATCAGCAGCCGCCCCATGGGCCAGTTGACGACGTTGACGCCCTGCACGTAGCGCGAGCCCACGACCACGTCGTAGCCCTCGGCCGCCGCGCGGTAGAGCCGCACCAGGTCGTCGGGGTTGTGCGAGAAGTCGCAGTCCATCTCGCAGAGGTAGTCGTAGCCCTGCTCCAGCCCCCAGCGGAAGCCCGCCAGGTAGGCTGTGCCGAGGCCCAGCTTGCCCTTGCGTTCGATCAGGTGCAGGCGGTCGGGAAACTCCCGCTGCCGTTCGCGGACGATGGCGGCCGTGCCGTCGGGCGATCCGTCGTCGATGACGAGCATGTCGAAGGGTTCGGGCAGCGAAAAGACCTTCGAGATCATCGCCGAGATGTTCTCCTTTTCGTTGTAGGTCGGAATAATTACCAGTTTGCGCATGGCGTCGGTGTTTCGTCTTCAGTCGTTGCAAATATATGCAAATATACTATTATTTTGCCGATTTGTCCTCCGGGAGTCCCTTTTTTGCGGGACGTTTTCTGGCACGGATGCGCCGTTTGGCCGCATCGTCCACGCGCCACGACTCGACGATCTTCTGCAGCGAACGGTTGAAGGTCCAGTCGTCGAGGCGGCACCGGTCGAGCCACGCTTCGGTCCGCTCGGGGAACTTCACGTAGCAGACCGACACGGCCCATGCCACGCCCATGCGGGCGTAGTAGGCCTCGCAGCGCATGGCCTCGAGCCGCTCGAAGAGGCGGTCGAGGTGCTCCGCGTCGACGAAGTTCCCGAGGGCCGTCACCGCGGCGAAGCGGGCCTCGAACTCCCGCGGCGACTCGAACAGCGGCTGGATCATGCGCCACACCGGCTCGCGTTCGTCGCTTCGCAGCCGCCGGCAGAAGGTGTCGCAGACGGCCCAGTTGTCGATCGTCGGAACGAACTCCCGCACCAGCGCGAGCCGCTCCTCCAGCGGGCAGCGGACGTAGCCGATGACCAGCCCGCGGAGCATGCGCTCCTCGAAGTAGCGGATGTCGCCGTCGCGGAGCAGGTCGCGCCACGCCTCGCCGCGGGCGATCTCGCGGGCCAGCGCGCGCAGTTTGGGCAGGCGGATGCCCAGCATGTCGGTGACGCCCGGCAGCAGCGAGGCGTTGAACTGTCGGTAGGCGGGGTCGCTCATGGCGACGAGCCGTTCACGGAGCGTGTTCATCGTTTGCGGAATTTGGGGGTGATGCCCAGGAAGAACGAGACGTTGAGCCGCGGCATCGGTCGCGAGAGGACCGTTTCGTATTCCTCGTTCAGCAGGTTGTGGATGCAGCCCTTGAGCGAGAACGACGCCCACGCGCACTCGAAGCTGCGGGCGAGCGACAGGTCGCTCATGAAATAGGGCTTCACGCGCCCCAGCACGCCGGGGTCGTTGTCCGTCATCGTGTAGCGCTCGCTGTACCAGCACCACTTGTAGTCGAGCTCCCACCGCCGCCACAGCAGCCGCGCGGTGAAGGCTGCCGAGTAGACCGGGATGTAGACCAGCTGCTTGCCCACCGAGCGGTCCGCGTCGCTGAACTTGTCGCCGCGGTTGATCGAGCGCGTCCAGGCGAAGTTGCCGTCGAAGAGGGCCTGCCAGCCGTTGCCCCACGCCGTGCGGGCCGTGAGTTTCGTCTCGATGCCGTAGCTGTGTACGCGCCGCACGTTGACCGGCGTGTAGATGCCCTGCTTGGCGGTGGCGATCCAGAGAATCCAGTCGTCGATATAGGAGTCGAAGGCCGTGACGGAAGCCTTCAGGCTGTGCGCTCCGCGTTCGAGCGCCGTCTCGACGCCGGCATCCCACGTCCAGCCGTGTTCGGGTTTGAGGTCGGGGTTGCCGCCCGGGCGGAAATAGAGGTCGTTCAGGGTCGGGAAGCGGTAGTTGCGCGCTGCCGAGGCCTTCACGACGACGTTGCCGCGCCGCGAGAGCAGATAATCGGCGAAGAGCGCCGGAATGAGGGGTGTCGTGCGGTCGCCGTAGAGCTCCCAGCGCAGGTCGGCCGCCAGGCCCAGCCGCGGGTGGGGCCGCCACTTCACGGCGGCGAAGGCCGAGGCCTCGAAGCGCTGCTTGCGGTAGAGCGTATCGGCGTGCTGGCCCGTGACGTAGTCGATGAGCGAGAGGTCGCCCGTGCGCGTGTCGTGCTGATGCATGGAGAGGCTGCCCGTGAAGAGCCACCGCTCGCCGAGGGCGTATTCGGCCTCGGCCTCGGCAAAGAGCGTGCGGATGCGACTCTGCGCATCGGTCGCCGAGAAGAAGTTGCCCTGCCCCTCGACGTCGACGCGCATCAGGTAGCGCATCTCGGTGTGGGTGTAGCCGCCGCGCACCTCCGTCTTCAGCCCGCCGCGCAGCCGCTGCCATGCCGCCACGGCACGCAGCGTGCGCTCGTCCTGCGTGTTGCGCTTCTGCTTGTCGGTGTTGCGCTCGGCGCTGGTCATCGCCAGCCCGCGGTGCGAGTCGAGGTACCAGGCCGCCAGCGAGAGCCGGTCGCCGCCGCGCGTCGTGTAGTAGAGCTCCTGCATCACGTGCAGGTCGCGGAAGCCTCCGCCGCGGTTGCGCTGCAGCGGGTAGTAGCTGTCGACGATGTTGCCGTTTTCGTCCGTGACGAACTGCTTGGTGTTGTAGTTGTGGTAGCGGAAGTCGTTCTCCGAGGTGCTGCACAGCACGCGCGTGGAGCTGCTCCAGCGCTTTCCGCGCCAGGTCAGGCGGGCGAACTCGTCGAAGGTCGAGAACGAACCCACGCCCTGCACGTAGCGCAGCGAGAGCCCCTCCTCCGCGGGCGGCGAGGTCTTCAGCGTCACGGCGCCGCCCAGTCCGCCGCCCGTGATGCCCACCGAGCTGGCGCCGTGGAAGACCGCCGCGTCGTCGATGAAGTAGGCGGGGATGAGCGAGAAGTCCACCTGCCCGAGCATCGGCGAGTTGATCTTCATGCCGTTCCACGTCACCTGCGTGTGCGAGGGTGCCGTGCCGCGGAACGAGGCCGTCGCGAGCGTCGCGCGGCCGTAGGACTTGATGAAGATGGTCGTTCCGGTGGTCAGGGCGTCGGCCAGCGACGAGGTGATGTTCTCGCGCAGGACGGTGCTGTCGATCAGCGTGCGCTGCACGCCGATCTGCTTCATCGGACGGCTCGCGGCGATCTCCACCTGCTCGATGTCGATGCTGCGCGCCGTCGCGTCGCCCTGCGCGGCGGCGGTCGCCGTGCAGAGAGCCGAGAGCACGAGGAGGATGACGTTCCGGAACACCGCTGCGGTTACTCTTTGCGGGTGACGGTGCGGAAGCAGCCGATGCCGCACACCTCGGTCGAGATCTCGCCGATGAGCGGCCGGGCGTCGTTCACGCCTGTCTGCACCTTGATGAAGTCCACCTGCGTGAGGTTGGCCGGCTCCCCGTCGGCCGTCACGGCATTGGCGATGCGCAGGCAGTTGACGCCGCCGATCAGGTCGCGGCTCGATGCGTTGTCGGCGTATCCCCAGCCGAAGGAGACCATGACGTAGCGGCCGTCGTCGGCCTGTGTGATGTTGCTCGGGAGCAGCGTCCCCCGCAGCGTCAGGGCGTCGCCCCCGACCCAGGCCGGGAAGTAGCTCTCCTGCTTGTGGTACTCGTTGCGGGCGACGACCCCTTCGCCGCCGCGGTTGTCGCGCCAGGCGATGTCGTCGCCGGGTTGCGCCGGGCGCAGGTAGGTGATCTCGTAGCCGGTGTCCGATGTTCCGTATTCGCTCCCCTTGAGCTCATACCAGGTGTCGTTGGGCAGCCCGTCGCCGTTTTCGTCCTGCATGACGTGGATGACGCCCGGCTCGGACGATCCGTCGAAGGTGTTGCCGCGGACCCACAGCTCGTAGTCATTGCCCGCCGGGACGGGCTCGTCGAAGCGGGCCACGAGCGTGCCGCCCCAGCCGCCCAGCGAGACGTAGGCCCCCTGGGCGATCCGCTGCTCGGCATAGGCGCACGCCGCTTCGGGGGTCGTCACGTCCGTGAATCCGCTCTGGGGCTCGTTGATGAACTGCCCCGGCGCGGGGGTGTATTCGACGATGCGGTCCGCGGGCTGCGAGACGCGGGCGGAGACGAACTCCTCGCTCGAATTGCAGGCGGCCGTCGCCGCGGCGAGGATCAGCAGTGCATATCTTTTCATGGCTTGACGGTATTTTACGGTTTGAAGCAGAACGATCCGGGTACGATGCCCACGCGCAGCGTGTCGAGGGCCCGGCCCTGCGGCGTGAAACGGTAGACGACGCCGTGCTGCACGTAGTCGATGGCGTCGGCGACGTAGACCTCCGACGTCGCGGGGTCGATCCCCAGCCCGTAGTAGATCGTCCCGGCGTAGGGCAGGAACGGGACGTCGGGCAGCCGCTCGTCGTCGATGCGCATGCGCCATACGCCGCCGTTGATGAAGTAGAGCGTGTCGCGCCGCCCGTTGAGGGCCAGGCGCGCCGGGTGGTCGCCCGCCGGGAAGTCGAACGTCCGCTCGATGCGTCGCGTCGCGGCGTCGATGCGGTAGAGGATCGCCGGCTCGTTCAGCCCGTCGGTCAGGGTCCAGAGCCGGCCGCTGCGGTCGATGACCAGCGACGAGGGCTGGCGTCCCACGCTGATCGAGTCGACGAGCCGTTCGGTGCGGGTGTCGATGACCAGCAGCTTGTTGTCGTAGGACCAGCAGTTGACGAAGACCTCGTCGCCCCACTGCACCATCTGCTCGGTCGACTTGTGGCCGTTGGTCTGAATGTGGCCCCGGATGCGGTTCGTGCGGGAGTCGACGACGGTGATGCGCGGATCGTAGAGGTCCGTGACGTAGAGCGTCGTGTCGTTCGGGAAGAGCAGGTAGCGGGGCGAGACGACCCCCTCGATGATCCCCTTCAGGCGGAACGTCGCCGGGTCGATCTCGTAGACCGCGCCCGAGTTGTTGACCACGACGTAGGCGCGGCCGTCGTGCAGGCTCATCGACTGGGCCACGTCGCCGAGCTTCATGCCGTTGGCGCGGATGAAGACCTCGTTTTCGAGCTGCCGCGTCGCAGGGTCGTAGTACGAGAGCGAGGCGTTGTCCCAGGTGAAGTTGCCCTCGCAGGAGATGAAGACGCCGCGGCCCGAGGTGGCGAAGGCCTCCTCGTCGAGCGGTCCGTAGTCCATGCAGGCCGCGGTCAGTGCCGCGGCCGCACAGCAGGCGGCAATATCTCTCCAGCGTCTCATCGCGGGTCGTTTCGGCAGTTCCTGTGCGGGGAGTGGGGAGCACGTGACCGGAGCCGGTTCTCGTCGGCGGGCGCGTCACCCCATTCTCCGCAGGGTTGCGTTGCGTTTCGTGGCGCCGTAGGCAGGTCTTCTGACTCGTTACCGTTCCGGCGCCTTCCCGTTCCCGTGCGGGGACAGTGGCCGAGATGCCGGAACGCAGGGTGTAACTCACAGCAGCGGGAACTGTTGCCGATTCGCACGGCATTCCCTTTTGATCCCGACGGTCGGAAGCCGTCGTTGCGGAACCTTGCGCGGGGCAAAATTAACCTTTTTTTGCGAGATTGCCGCGTTCGTGCATGCAATTCCGCCAAAAAGATTATCTTTGCGATGTATTGCAGGCACCTGAAAGCGATGGAAACGACCGTGGAAGAACAGATCGCGATTACGCCCTCGCTGTGCGAGGCGGTTGCGCGGCTCATGCCGCAGCTCTCCGCGCACCGGTGTGCACCCTCCGCCGGACTGCTGCGGCGGCTCTGCGCGTCGCCCACGGCGGCGCTGCTTGTTGCACGGCAGGACGGCCGCATCGTCGGGATGCTGACCCTGGCGTGGTACGACGCCCCCTCGGGCCGCAAGGCGTGGATCGAGGATGTGGTCGTCGATGCCGCGGTGCGCGGGAGCGGCGCGGGCGAGGCGCTGGTGCGCGCGGCGCTCGAACGGGCGCGCCGGGAAGAGGCCGACTGCGTGATGCTCACCTCGTCGGCGGCCCGCACGGCGGCCCGGAGCCTGTATCGGAAAGTGGGATTCGTGGAGGTGGAGACCTCGGTCTTCACCCTTAAAAGAGAGAAAATATGAAGAGATTTCTGAAAATTACGGCAACGGTGGTGGCCGTGGTGCTGGTGGTGGCGATCGTCACGCCGCTGCTGCTGCGCGGCAAGATCGGCGACATCGTCAAGCGCGAGGCCAATGCGATGCTGGCGGCGCGGCTCGATTTCGAGAAGCTGGACATCAGCCTGCTGCGCAACTTCCCCAATGCGTCGCTGAACCTCAAGGGGCTGACGCTTGTCGGGACGGACCGTTTCGAGGGCGACACGATCGTTGCGGCCCGGCGCATTACGGTTGTCGTGAACCTCATGTCGCTCGTGGGCGACGAGGGCTTCGAGGTGCGCAAGATCATCCTCGCCTCGCCCGCCCTGCATGCGCACAAGCTGGCCGACGGTGCGGTCAACTGGGATGTGATGAAGCCCTCGGAGCAGGCCGACACGACCGCTGCGGAGGAGTCCGCCCCGTCGTCGTTCCGCCTTTCGGTGCGTGACTTCCGCCTGACGGATGCCGTCATCCGCTACGAGGACGACTCGACGGGCATGGAGCTGCGGACGGCACCCCTCTCGCTGCGTCTTTCGGGCGACATGTCGGCCGAAAGCACACAGCTCGATCTCGACCTGCTGGCCGGGGGCGTTGACTTCACGCAGGGCGGGGTGCCGCTGCTGCACGACGCCGAACTGGCCCTCGATGCCGAGATCGATGCCGATCTGGCCGAGGGGCGCTTCACCTTCTCGCGCAACACGCTGCGGCTGAATGCCATCGAGATGCGTCTCGACGGCTGGGTGCAGCAGGTCGGCGATGCGCTGGCGATGGACGTCAGTGCCGGATGCAGCGAGGTTCGCTTCAAGGACCTGCTCTCGCTCATCCCGGCCTTCTACAAGCATGAATTCCGCAGTCTGGCGGCGTCGGGCGAGCTTTCGATGGAGCTCTGGGCGCGCGGCCAGATGCACGGGGCGCAGCTCCCGGCCTTCGAGCTGAAGACCGAGGTGCACAACGGCAGCTTCCAGTACTCCTCGCTGCCGAAGGCCGTGACGGACATCAACATCGCGGCCAAGGTCTCCAATGCGGGCGGCGAGCTGGACAAGACCGAGGTCGAGATCTCGGAATTCGGCCTGAAGATGGCCGGGAACTCCCTCTCGGCCACGGGCTACGCCACGAATCTCATGAGCGACCCCACGTTCCGGGCGACGCTCTCCGGACGGGTCGATCTGGGGGCCATCCGTGAGGTCTATCCGCTGGAGAAGGGGATCGACCTGGCGGGCCGCATCGCAGCGTCGATGAAACTCTCGGGACGCATGTCCGACGTCGAAAGCGGACGCTACGAGCGCATCTCGGCGTCGGGATCGCTCGTCGTCGAGCAGCTCGGACTGCACGTGCAGCAGCTGCCCGAGGTCTTCATCCGGCGGGCTGCCGCCACGATCTCGCCGCAGGCCATGACTCTGGGCGAGTTCGGCGTCACGGTGGGCGGCAGCGATCTGTCGGCCACCGGACAGCTGACGGGCTACCTGGGGTACCTGATGCGCGGCGAGCAGCTTGCGGGCCGCCTCTACGTGAAGTCCGACCTGCTCGATCTGAACGAAATCCGGGCGGCTGTTCCCGCCGACGCCGAAGCGGAGTCCGCCGATGCGGAGAAGCCGGCCGAAGAGGCCGCCGCGGCGCCCGCGCAGGCCATCGTTGTGCCGAAGAATCTGAATCTCTCGCTCAATGCCGAGCTGAAGAAGGTGCTCTTCGAGAAGATGGTCATTACGGATATTGCGGGTGAGATGTCCGTGGCCGGCGGCACGCTGTCGCTCGACCGGCTGGGGTTGCAGCTCTTCGGCGGCAAGGCATCGGCCTCGGGACGCTACTCCACGGCGGCCGATCCCGCGCATCCGACCCTCTCGCTTGCGGCCTCGATCGCGAAGGCCTCCTTCCCCCGGACCTTTGAGGAGATCGAGGCGGTGCGTCAGCTGGCGCCGATCTTCGAGAAGGCGAGCGGCGACTATTCGCTCTCGATCGACATGCGGACGACGCTCGATGCCGCGATGTCGCCCGACCTCATGTCGCTGACGGCGCAGGGCGAGATCAGCTCCGAGAATGTCAGCGTGGAGGGGGTCGAAGTCTTCGACAAGCTGGCCGACCTGCTGAAGAACGACAAGCTGCGCCGCATCGAGGCGCGTGACCTGAAGATCCGCTTCTCGATCAAGGACGGGCGCGTCACCACGGAGCCCTTCGACCTGAAGATGGGTGACGTGAATGTCAACATGTCGGGCACCACGGGGCTCGACCGGACGATCGACTACACGGCGAAGGTGACCCTTCCGGCCGGTGTGGGCGGCGTGCTGGGGGCGGTCAACGTCGGTATCGGCGGCACGTTCACCTCGCCGAAGATCACGCTGGGCGTGCAGGAGACGGTCGAGCAGGTGGTCTCGAATGTTGTCTCGGAACAGATAGACAACCTGACGGGCGGCCGCGGCGGCCTGCTCTCGGACGATACGCAGACGCGGGCAGCCGCCCTGCGCGAGGAGGCGCAGCGGGCGGGCGAAAAGCTCGTCGAGGCGGCCGAGACGCAGCGGCAGAAGCTCGTCGATGCCGCGGCCAAGAAGGGGGCGCTGGCGAAGATCGCGGCCGAAGCGGCCGGCGACGCCCTGGTGGATGAGGCGAAAAAGCAGTCCAAGGCACTTCTGGAGGAGGCCGAGAAGCAGATTCAGAAACTCACGCAGGAGGCGGAATCCGGCGCACAGCAGTAGTCCGGAGCTCCCTTTCCGGAGCTTCCCTTGCGACAGTTCGGGCCGGGATGTATCGTGTGATACACCCCGGCCCGAATTTTTCTGTGCTGCGCACCTCCCGCGGGGCCCTTCCGTGCGTTTCCGGGCCCTTCAAGCCCCTCGCGGCCCCTTCGGGGCGATCCGTGCGGCTCCTTCCGCTCCGCGTGCGTCTCTGCGGCCCTTCCGTTCCGTACGCGATTCGTGCGGCCTCTTTCGGCTCCGAGCACGGTCTTAGCGGCCCTTCCGTTCAGCGCGCGATTCGTGCGGCCCCGCCCCGTGTGTTCGCTGGCTGGGCCTGTGCGTGTCGGCGCGCGCCGGCCTTACTTTGGCCGGATGTAGCTTTGCAGCGCCTCGACATACTCCGCAAAGGCGTCGCGCCCCGCATCGGTGATGCGGCAGACCGTGCAGGGCATCTTGCCCCGGAAGGTCTTTTCCACGGTGATGTAGCCCGCCCGGGACAGCTTGTCCAGCTGCACGGAGAGGTTGCCGGCCGTGGCGCCGGTCTGCTGGCGGATGAAGACGAAGTCGGCGCTTTCGACCCCGATGAGGATCGACATCACGGCCAGCCGCAGCTCCGAGTGCAGCAGCGGATTAAGCTCCCTGAACATGGCGGTGCGGTTTTGCCTTCGCTGTAGCGTCCGGCCCGGGATGCGGACTTCGGGCGGCGAGGCGGGTTTGTCGGGGTTCCGACGGGGAACCCGTATGGCGTGCGGTCTGCATGGTCACTTCGTTTCGCGGCGGTTCTGGTAGTTGATGATGTGCCCCGGGATGATCATCATGACGACGAAGATCGCCGCAAAGATCAGAATCTCGTTGTGCAGCGCGAGGAAGCCCTCTTGCCCCGGAACGGCCTGCGACGCAAACCGCGACTTCATTGCGAAGTCGTTGAAGGCGAAGAGCGTCGAGAGCGCCATGCCGAGCAGCCCGCTGACGGCGTAGACCTTCGAGCGGACGATCAGTCCCGTGGCAGCCGTCCCGATTGCCATCGTGAGCGCGATCATCATGAAGAGGCTTGTGCGGTAGAGCCATCCGTGGAAGAGGCAGATCACGAAGATCGGGATGAGCGCCAGCGAGCAGACGAGCCACAGGGCGTTGACGATGCGGTCGATCTCGGTGCGGGGCTCGGTGCTCTTTTTCGCGGGGAAAAGGCGCATCAGCATCACGCCGAGCACGGGGATCAGGAACCAGCTCAGCGACCATTCGTGATCGGCCCCGTTGATCCGCATAAGGTAGTTGAACAGCGAGATTGCCACGGTGGTGTAGCCCCAGATGAGGAACGGGCGTCCGGCGTTGTGCTCGAGCCGCCGGCGCGTGTTGCGGATCATGCGCGTGATGAGTTCGATGCTCTCCTGCGCGTCGAGTTTTCTCTCTTCCATTATGCGGTGCGTTTTGGAATTTGCGGGTTGGGTTTGCGGTTATTTCCCGTTGCCGGGTTGCGGTGCGGAGCCCTGTTGGGGAGTGCCGTCCGCGGCCTTCGGGCCGAAATCGTAGCGGAGTTCGACCGTCATCTCCCCGGTCGGGTCGTCGCGGCGGATCACGAACGAACCGACCCCTTCATCCGGGGTACCGTCGTCGCGGCAGTCGAGGCGGTAGTTGCCGTTTTCGTCGTGCAGCACGTAGAGCATGGCCGAGTCGGCGCGGATCGGGCCGGGCTCGATGACCGCCTGCCCGGCGGCGGGTTGTTCCATGCCCTGCCGGTGCGTGTTGTCCGCACCCTGAAGAGTCCAGAGGACGAGCCCCCGGTCGGAGCGCAGCCCCGTAATCGTGACTTTCGGATTTTCGGCTGCGGCCGCCGCGCCGAGCAGCAGGGCCGCACAGGTCAGTATTCGTTTCATGGCGGTGGGGAAATTGGGTGTTGTGTGTCGGGTTATTTGGCCTCGTCTTCCTCTTCGTCGCAACCGACCAGGTGAAAGAACAGGGGCAGCAGCAGGGCAAGGCCCCAGCCTCCGGCTACCCACGCTACCCACCAGTAGTGGGGCGACGTCAGGGCATTGACGAGTGTGAGGAATCCGCAGATTACGGCATAGGTAATGACGTTGCGCGCGAAGCTGCGTGCGAATCGGGCGCGGCGGTCGTTGCGGGCAGTTTGTATCGTCTCCATGGCTTTTGGTTTGTGAGCGGGGCTCGGTTCGTATCTCTGATGCAAATATAAAGTAGTTTATTTTATAAACCAAATTTTCAGACGGAAAATTTCTGCCGGGTTTGGAATTTTGTTTTGTCCGGTGGGGGAGCCGCTGTATGAAGCGGGGCTTTTGGTGGCGGAAGCAGGGTCCGTCCCCTCTTTTCCCGCGTCAAACGAGAGTGCGGATTCGTGGTGCCGCCATGGGCGGCATTATTTTATTTGGCAACGCACCTCGATATCCATTACCTCTTCTTCTCCCGCATGGCGGGTCCCGACTTGGTTCCGATGGCGGGAAAGCGGACGGAAGACTGAAAGCGAGAGCGGCGGGGACGGTTTGCTTGCAAACCCGCGCAGTCGCCCGACGCCGCTTTCAGTCCTCCGGTCGCCGACAGCGGAATCGGTCGGGTGGCTTTTGCTGCTTTTCGCCACCGAAAAGCAGGGAAAAAAGTTTTTTCAGACGTTTTTTCCGGAAGCCGAAAAAGGACGTCGAGAGGCTTTTTGCTGCTTTTCGCCACCGAAAAGCAGAGAAAAAAGAAAGAGTTTTTCAGGCGTTTTTCTGCAAAGAACAAAAGGACATCGGGCGGCTTCTCGCCACCTATACAAGAAAAAACAATCAACAAAGAATACTACCCTACAGCAAGGCTCCTATACCTTCGATTTGCCGCGCAAACAGCCTCCGAGCAGTCCGTAGCTGATCTCGCGCCGCATCAGCAGCAGCCACCGCGCCTTGCGCGGCGACATGGTCAGAGCAAGCAGCAGTGTAACACCCCACTTCGCCGCCTCCGACAGCAGTGCCCCCACATAGCGGCACCGTTTGCAGGCCTGCATGCGCTGGCTGACACCCACATTGTAGCACAGGCGCCGGAAATACCCCTCGGTGAGTTTCTCGGGCGGGATAATGTGCCAGATCACGGCATCGGGGACATACCACAGCGTCACGCCGCCCCGCACAAGCCGCGCGAAGAAATCGGTCTCCTCGCCGCCGATCGGCCTGTCGTTCGTGCGCCCGAGCGAGGGGTCGAATCCTCCGTAACGGGCCACCTCCGAACGCCGGAAAGCCATGTTTCCGCCTCCGGGAATCTTTCCGCGGGGATAGGGCCGCACGTCGGGGCCGAAATCCATCGGATTGGCGATCGGCTTTTCGGTATACTTCGACATCCACACCGGGCGTCCGGCAGGATACTCGGCGATGATGCGCCCCCCGGCAACCAGCGCCTCGGGATGCGCATCGAAAAAGTCGACGTAGGCCCGCATGTACCCGGGATTGATCCGCTCGTCGTCGTCGATGATCGCCACGACGGGTGCCGCGGCCTCGGCCACACCGCGGTTGCGGGCGGGCGAGACCCCGGGACGGAATTCGTCGACAAGGCGGAGCCGGCACGCGGAGTGCGCCGCGGCGAAGGCCTCGAAACGTGCCGGCGTATCGTCCGTCGAATTGTTGTTCACGACAATGCACTCCCACTCCGCAGCGGGCAGATCCTGCCGCACGACGGACTCCAGGGTCACAAGAAGCTGCGCCGCACGATTGTGCGTCGCGATGATGAGCGAAAGACGAATCATTATGCGAATATAGCAAATTATCCGTAAAAACCGCTATCTTTGCAGGGAAAGAACCAAAAACCACATGACTATGCACAAACTCCTACGCCACAGCCTGCTGACCCTCACGGCGCTGCTGACGGCCGCGCTGGCCGCCGCGCAGAGCGTCACGTGGAAAAGCAGCGTGGAGCCGCTCGGCGGCGACGCCTACCGCATCGTGCTGGAGGCCGCCATCCCCGCAGGCTACCACATGTACGACATGGGGCCCTACGAGGGCGGTCCGACCGCCACGACCATCGTCCTGACGCCGGGCGAGGGCGTTCAACTCGACGGGCCGGTCGAGCAGCTTACGAAAGCCCACACCTACTACGACGAACTGTTCGGAATGCAGATCGGCACCCTCTCGGGCAAGCCGCGCTTCGCACAGAAGGTGCACCTCGCCACGGCAAAGGGCACCGTCACGGCCCAGCTCGAATGGATGATCTGCAACGATTCGAGCTGCATGCCGCCCGACGAAACGGAGCTGACCATCGAGATTGCCGCCTCCGCCGCACCGGCCGCAACGACGCCCGTCAAGACAACCCCGGCCAAAGCGGAAACTACCCCCGCAGCCGCGACGGCACAGACGGCGGAATCCGCCGTGCAGGAGCCTGCACAGGAGGCTGCTCCGGCGACTGTCGCACCGGCCGGGGAGCAAACGGAGCCCGCTGCCGAAGTCGCACCGGCCGCCGAGGCCGCCGAGGCCGCACCGGTCAAGGATGCCGCCGGCAGCAAGGGGCTCTGGGCCCTGATTATCGAGGCGATCCTCTGGGGCTTCGCCGCCCTGCTGACCCCCTGCGTCTTCCCGATGGTGCCGATGACCGTCTCGTACTTCCTCAAGGGGGAGGGCGGTGCCGCCATGGGACGCCTGCGCGCCTCGCTCTACGGGCTCTTCATCGTGCTGCTCTACACGGTGCCCATCGCCGCCATCATCCTCATCACGCGCATCGTGGGCGGTGACGCCGTGACGGCCGACATCTTCAACTGGCTCGCCACGCACTGGCTGCCCAACATCATCTTCTTCCTCGTCTTCATGGTCTTCGCCGCCTCGTTCTTCGGGGCGTTCGAGATCACCATGCCCTCGTGGATGGTCAACAAGACCGACTCGAAGGCCGATACGAAGGGAATCGGCGGCATCTTCTTCCTGGCCCTGACCCTCGTGCTCGTCTCGTTCTCCTGCACGGGACCGATCGTCGGATCGGTGCTCATCAAGTCCACCTCGGGCGAGTTCTGGACACCGATCATCACCATGCTGGCCTTCTCCGTGGCCTTCGCCCTGCCGTTCACCCTCTTCGCGCTCTTCCCCTCGGTGCTGAAGAAGCTTCCGAAGAGCGGCGGATGGCTCAACTCCGTGAAGGTGGTCATCGGCTTCATCGAGGTGGCCCTCGGCATGAAGTTCCTCTCCGTGGCCGACCAGACCTACCACTGGGGACTGCTCGACCGAGAGGTCTACCTGGCCGTCTGGATCGTCGTCTTCGCGCTACTGGGCTTCTACCTGCTGGGCAAGATCAGGTTCGCACACGACAGCGACCTGCCCTACGTGGGTGTCGGACGCCTCACGCTGGCCATCATCGTCTTCTCGTTCGTCGTCTACATGATCCCCGGCATGTGGGGGGCCCCGCTCAAGGCCCTCTCGGGCTACCTGCCGCCGCTCACGACGCAGGACTTCGTCCTCGGGCAGCACACCGCCGCCGTCCCGACCGGCACGTCGGCGAGCGGAAGCCACACCCTGCTGACCGTGGAGGGGAAGCAGCCCAAGTACAGCGACTTTCTCCACCTGCCGCACGGGCTCGAGGGCTTCTTCGACCTCAAGGAGGCCGAGGCCTACGCCGCAAAGGTCGGCAAGCCGCTCTTCATCGACTTCACGGGCCACGGCTGCGTCAACTGCCGCGAAATGGAGGCCCGCGTATGGTCCGACCCGCAGGTGCTCGACATCCTGCGCAACGACTACGTGATCTGCGCGCTCTATTCGGATGACAAGAAGGTGCTGCCCGAGAGCGAATGGGTCACCACCGACGCCGGGAAGGTTCTCAAGGGGCTCGGCAAGATCAACTCCTACTACGCACTGAAGACCTACGGCGTGAATGCCCAGCCCTATTACGTGCTGCAGGGAGCAGACGGACGGCCGCTTGTCGCACCGCGCGGCTACGACCTCTCGGTCGAGGGCTTCGTCGAGTTCCTCCAAAGCGGACTGGCAGCCTACAAACAGCAGAAATAGGGCTGCAACCACACACGACAGAAGGAGCGGATGGACCAAACATCCGCTCTTTTTTTGTATATTTGCCATGCGCGTCCCGACTCGCCGCCGACCGCGGAGCATACGCCCGCAAGGCAGGCATCCCGACGCAGAGAAAAACCGACAGAAAATAAAGAGACCCTACCTTTGGCTCCTGTGCCTCGCACTCGCAGGCGCATGCAGCGGATGCACGGAGACCTATCCGACCTACTCCACGGAATACAACCTGGATTTCGAGTACGCCCTAAGCGACAGCGTGCCGACGCAATGGACGCTGCGCAACACGTCGCTCACCGGATACGAGTATGCGCTCGACCGACAGACCGTACATCACGGCGCGGCGAGTCTCCGGGCCCGATGGAGCGGACGAACGACCCTGCCGGGCAGCTGGGGCGGATTCCAGACCTTCCTCCCCGCCGGGCAGGCCGCAGGTCGGGAGGTCGAGATCAGCGGCTGGATCAAAACCCGCGACAGCGTGAACCTGCGTGCCGGATTCGGCATTTTCCCCTTCGTGCCCGACCGTACCCCGATGGATTTTCTGTCGCGGATCGACACGACGGGCGGCGTTCGGGGCACCTCCGACTGGACGCGCTGCACGGCCCGGCTGAAGATCGACAGCGCCGCGACCAGCGTCATGATCGCCGGCTTTGCCTCGGGTGTGGGGAGCGTCTGGTTCGACGACCTGGAGATCCGCATCGACGGCAAACGAATCGCCGAACGGGAGATTCCGCTCGTCGACAAACTGTCGCCCGCCGACCGGCAGGCCCTGCTGCGCTACGTCCATCCGCTCGCGACATGGGACCCGACGGCTCCGGACACGGACGACCTCGACGCCCTCGGACAGGCGGCGGCCGGATGCCGGATCGTCGGGCTGGGTGAGAACACGCACGGCACCGGCGAGGTGTTTGCCATGAAGGACCGCATAGTCCGCTACCTGACAGACCGCCACGGATTCGGCATCTTCGCGCTGGAGGCCAATCTGCCCGAGGCAGAGCGGGTAAACGACTACACGATCCGCGGGGAGGGCGACCCGAAACAGCTGATCCGGGGGATGTACGTCTGGCCCTGGATGACCGACGAGATGCTGACGATGGTCGAGTGGATGAAGACCGTCAACACGCCGGAGCCCCGCATCACCTTCACGGGGGTCGATCTGCAGATGCCCACCACGCTGATGGCTGCGTTGCAGCGGCTGCTGCCCGCATCGGGATCGGCCGCACGCCGGGCTGCCGCGCTGGCGGAGCAGCTGCAACATATCTACACGCAGACCTACCAACCGGATATCGAACTGGCCCGGAAACTCGAACCCGAGCTGGATGCGCTGGCCGCCGACAGCGACCTGGCATCGCTGTCCGGGGAGAAACGCACCGAGATCGGAGGATACATCGACATGCTGCGCGCCTTTCTGAGCCAGTACCGCGACCCTTCGTGGCGGGACCGGGGCATGGCCGGCACCATGGCGTGGATCATGGCCCTCCACCCGGAGTCGCGGGCGGTTCTCTGGGCACACAACCAGCACATCAACCAGCGCGAAGGCACGACAAGGCTGATTCGTCCGACCGGATACTACCTCAAGCAGCAATTCGGGGACGGCTACCTCTCCGTCGGCTTCGCAACCGGCCAGGGCACCTATACGGCCTGGAAAAACGGCCTCCGGGCCTTTGAACTCCCGACTCCGGCACCCGGCACGCTGGAGCATGTGCTCGGGCAACTCGACGAGCCGATCTTCCTGCTCGACCTGAAACGGATGCGACAGGAGCAGGCGCCCCAGCTGCAATGGCTCGACGCGCTGTCGTTCCGCGAGATCGGCGCCACGCCCGAGGTATTCTACTACACGGGCATCTCCGAAGCGTTCGACTGTCTGATCTTTATCCGAAACACCTCGGCTTCGCACCTGCTGCAATTCTGAATCCGGGCCGCATGCCCCGCTCCGCCGGTCGGCCGCGCTACTTTCCGCCGAACAGCGCGGAGGTGATCTCCAGCGGCCGCGAGGCGTCGAACCAGATCTGCGGAGCGGTGTAATATTCGCTGCTCTCGGTCAGATCAAAGACGTCGCACGTACCGACCAGACGCTGGGCGTCGTACCGCCACAGCTCGAGGTAATAGCGCATGAAGCAGTATTCGTCGCTGACCTTCGTCACGCAGAACGGGTGTTCCTCGCTGCCGTTTCCCGTCCAGGCAATCGCCCCCAGCGCCCGGATTCCCCGGTTGTAGAAGAGCTGCCCTTCGTCGCGCGTGCGGGACTCGTCGCCCGACTCGAGCATGCCGGCAATGGCGTATGCCGCCATGAAAAGCGCCTCGGCATGCACCGGATTGATCGCCAGCACCTCCTCGGCCAGCGCCAGCGCCTCGGCATAGCGCCCCGCGCGATAGGCCTCGTACATATCATGAACCTTGGGCTCCTCGCTGTCGTTGGTCAGCAGCGACTGCCCGAAAAAGGCGACGATCTTCTCCTGCACGGTCAGGGTCGTATCGCGTTCAGGGGCGGAGAGCCTCCGCACCAGCTCACGAACCCGTTCGGGGTCCTTTTTGACAATGGCGCGAATCTCTTTCCAGTCTACCGGGTAGATCTCTTGCTGCGCATGGGCAGCGAAGCCGCAGAAAAGCAGCAGCAACGACAGGATGAGTGTTTTGGTTCTCATAACGGGTTGTATTAGGTTGGAACATACTGTGAACACCCGGCGGCCGGGTGTGACTTTCCGAGAATCTTGCGAACATTCAGTTCCGAAAAACTTTTTTTCTCTGCTTTTCAGCGGCGAAAAGCAGCAAAAAACCTCTCGAAGTCCTTTTGCAGTTTCCGGAAAAACTCTTTTTTCTCTGCTTTTCGGTAGCGAAAAGCAGCAAAAGCCACCCGACCGATTCCGATGTCGACGTCCGGACGCCTGAAAGCGGCGTCGGGCGACTGCGCGGGTTTGCAAGCAAACCGTCCCCGACGCTCTCGCTTTCAGCCCTCCGGCCGCTCTTTCGCCATCGGAACCAAGTCGGGGATCGCCTTGCGGGGTAAAAAATAAAGCACACGTTACCGAAACGTATTTGTCTTTATTTATATCCTTTGCCGCCCGTGGCGGCACCACAAATCCGCACTCCCGCGGAGAACGACGTGCGGAGGCTTTTGGTACTTTTGACCCCAAAAGTACAAGGGAAAAATACATGGAACCTGCCGTTTTCAAAGATATGCACATCGAAACAAAAATCCAACTCTCGGGGCAGGAAAAGGGCGCGGCACGGGCCGGGGAGCAGAACAAAAAAAGCGGACGACTTTTTCAAGACGTCCGCTGTGGTAGCGGGGGGAGGACTCGAACCTCCGACCTCCGGGTTATGAGCCCGACGAGCTGCCAACTGCT